>ERZ839767.4453-NODE-4453-length-14176-cov-3.450960_pt1 | contig 14176 bp, 8 predicted proteins | sample MGYA00519879_ERZ839767 | MGnify/ENA primary metagenome ERZ839767 (study PRJEB31850, sample SAMEA3708852) | human gut metagenome | biome: human gut; feature: human-associated habitat; material: faeces | place: China | collected 2014 ...
CGGTACATCTCCTGGCGGTCCTGCCAGTAGTTGCCGCCGGGTTTCTCGTAGCGGAAATTCTCGTTGTGGTTGCCATCCTTGATCCACTGGTTCTCGCCGTCGGGGTTGTCGGAGTACGATCCGATGTGCGCGGCGTAGGTTCCGATCCAGGGCGAGGAGTAGATGCCGAGTTTAAGTCCCATGGCGTGTACCTGCTCCGAGAGCTCCTTCATGTCGGGGAACTTGTCGTTGGTCTGGATGGCGTTGTAGCGGCCGCCGCGCCGGCCCTGCCAGCCGTCGTCGATGTTGATGTACGTCCAGCCGTGGTTCACGAGCCCCGACTCGACCATCGCACGAGCCGAGGAGAGGACTTGCTCCTGCGTGACGTCGCGCGCCCAGCAGTTCCACGAGTTCCAGCCCATGGGCGGCGTGAGGGCGATCCGCTCGCCGATGACGATGCGAAGTTCGCGGGTGGCTTCCCCGAGTGCGTTGCGTGCGGTGAGTTTGACGAGGTAGGTGCCCGGCTTCTTGACGCGGCCCGTGATGAAGCCGGTCGAGGGATCGAGGGAGAGGCCTTTGGGCAGACCTTCGGCGGCGAATGTCATGGGTCTGTCTCCGGATGCCGGTATGGCGAAGAGAAACTCCGAGCCGGGACGGGCCCCGAAGACCTTCGCCCCGTTGATGCGGGGAGTAGGCGGCGCGGGCGGGGTGAGAATGTACTGCGAAAGATCCGGCACCAGGGCGTCGGGGGCCGACTGGCTCCATGCGGGTGTCCACAGAAGCGCGGCCGCGAAGAAAAATGCGAGTAGTCGTTGCATGATTCGATTTGATTTAAGTTAGACATCTATATATTAATGTACCGATCAAAACATAGGATGTCTTCATACAAATATAGGATTTTTTCTTTGAAAATTCGAATACAAGTCCTTAAAAGTCAGTCGTAACGGTCGGATTCTTTCATTTTCTTTGAAAATCTTTCCGAAAATCGTGCGAAATCCGACTTCGTGCGGTTTGAGTTAAGGAAGTTCGTATTGGAAAATATTGGCGCGGCGTCGGTTGCCGTCCTTTTTCGATTGCGAGGCGAATCCCAGAAAGAGTTTCCCGTGCCGGATTTTCACCCCTTCGGACTCGATGTATCCGCTTTCGGTGATGCCCGCTTCGGTCAGCGCTTTCAGATCGGAGACGGCCCGAACTTTCGTGCGGGACTGTACGATGCGGCCTTCGAAATCGTAGACTGTCATGTAGGCTTCTCCCGTCGTACCGTCGTTGTTTCCGCTCGTTCCCTCCATGAGATACATGCGGCCGTCGTGTATCTCGTATCCCTGCCATGCGATGGCGGGCGTCGGAATGCTGAATCGCGCGAGAGGTTGCAGCCGCGAGAGATTGCGGACGCGCACCTCGGGCGTGACGTCTTTTCGGAGCGGATAGCTCTCCGTTTCGCCGCCGTAGGAGAGCGGTTGCAGCGTGACGGTCTCTTCGGGAAGGGCTTTCGCTTCGCTGAGCGAATAGACCACCCAGCAGTAACGGCCCGGAGTGTCGACACGGGTGTAGAGGATGGCCAGCTGGTCGTTCGCCGCGTCGACGGCGGGATTCATGTTGAGGCAGCCGGCTTCGATGAAATAATTTTCGTCGGAGTTCCACGGGTAGTGGGTCGAGCCGGGGTTGTAGCGGATGCGCGAGACGACCTGTTCGTGCCAGTAGTTGCCGTCGTCCACCCGATTGGCGTAATTGCCTACCCAGACGAAACGCTCGTCGCCCGCCTCTTCGACGGCCATGTTCGAGGAGTGGCCGTGGAAACAGAGGGTCATGTACTCCGTAGCCTGTCGGTCGGGCATACTGCGCGAAACCAGAATTTTGTATCGATCGGTCACCTGCGTGTAGAAAATTTCGCCGCGGGAGTCGACGTCGAAGCCCTGCATGACCGTATTGGCCGGCAACTGGACGAACCGGCTGAAAATGATTCCGTCGCTCAGCGGCGCATCGATCCACGTCGTGTTCGAGGAGCGGACCGTGATGCCGATCGCGCATCGGGCGTCGCCGGAGGCCGTTTCGGCCGTTTCGGCCGTTACGGTCGCCGTACCGACGTTGCGGCCCGTGACGATGCCCCGTGCATTGACCGAAACCGTCTGCGGCGAAGAAGAGCGGAATGTCACGCCCAGCGGGTTACCGTCCATGTCGTATGCGGTGTCGTTCGCATCGCCGTCGTGGCGGATGCGCAGCGTCGGGCGGTAGGTTTCGCCCACTTCGAGTGTTTTCGATGTGGTTTCGAACGAGAGGGCCGGCGGGGTGTCGGACGTTTTGTTTCCGTTCGAACAGTTCGTAGCGGCGAGGCAGAAGCCCGCTGCGGCGAAGATCAGGGAACAGGTCATGACGAATGATTTCAACCGGCTACCGGCCCTGCCGTTTGCAGGCAGAACCGGTAGCCGGTAGTTGCTGTGATTCATGGGAGGGATCATTCGCCGGCGTCGATCAGTACGGGTTCGAATTCGCATACCGACACCAGTTTCCTGCCCGGACGGCCGGATTCGGTCATTTTCAGCCGCAGGTAGCGTCCCGCTCCGAACCATTGTTCGCTGCGGAAATCGCCGACGACCGTCTTGCTGCCCTCGAAGTCGAAGGATTGCAGGGGCATCCAGGTTTTGCCGTCGTCGGACATTTCGATCCAGCCCGCTTTGAGGTCGGTGACGTAGCTATCGTTGCGGCGCGTGAGTTTCATGCCGGCGTAGTAGCAGGTCTTGCCCAGATCCCAGTCGATCGTCACGGGGAGCGTTTCGATGTCGCCTTGGCCGATATCGTTGTAGCGGTTCTCGAATTTGGTCGATACGTCGCCGTCGATCGTCAGTTCGGGGCCGCGGCCGGTGTACCACGAGCTGCATGCCACGAGGATCCATTTGCTGCGGTCGGTGAAGAGGGGATTGAGCGCGATGTGGTAGAGCACGGTGTTGTCCGCTCCGATCTTGAATTCGGAGTTGCTTTTCAACTGTACGGCCAGCGTGTAGAAGCGGTCGGGCGTCAGCTTCGACTTGTCGATCTCGAAATGCGACACGGCCTCGCGCTTGCCCACTTCGAGCTGCGCCGGCGTGAAGGTGACGGCGTCGGTCGGGATCGGCAGGTAGTTCGTACCGTGCTCGGCGTTGTAGGCGTCGAGCACTTCGTCGCCGTAGACGTATTCGGTCGTGGTCTCCCACTTGTTGTCGAATTCGACGTAGGCGGTGAAGTCGAGCGTCTGGGAAGAGCCCAGATCGCACTCCACCACGCCGGCGTTTCGAACCAACACCTGGGTCTCCGCCATCTCGGGATTGATCAGGATGCTGCCGAGCTCCTCGTTCACCTTCGAAGAGGAGGAGGTCAGGCGCAGCGGGATGACGTAGGACGTCAGATCGCCGAGCTGCTTGATCGCCGAGCAGTCGAGCTGCACGGTGAACGTCGTCGAGGGGTGGTCGGCATCGACCGATCCCGTACTGTTCACCAGCCGGTAGCAGGCGGGATCGAGCGCCGTATAGGCAGTGCCGTTGGCTTCGTTGTAGGCCGTGAGGACGTCGTCCGAAAGTTCGATCCCGAGCTCGGAGGGCGTGACGGTGTATCCGCTGCTGAAAGCGCGGAAGGAGTAGTCGATGGTCTCTTCGATATCGTAGAAGAGGGCTTTTTGCAGGTCGCTTTCGAGCAGATAGACGACCGAGTCCAGCAGGTTGTCGTTGCGGTGATCCGCTTCGCAGCCGCCGAGCAGCAACGCTCCGGCGACAGGTATGATGAACTGTTTGAGTTTCATGATTGTCTGAATTGAATTAGGGTTACCAACCGTAGTTCTGCGTGCAATTCGTACGGTCCATCTCCTCCTGCGAAATGGGGAAGAGGTAGCCGCGCGGCGAGAATTTGCGATGTCCGTCGCGGGCGCTGTCATGTGCGCAGAGCGTGCGTTTCCAGAAATCGCCGTTGGGCTTGTGGTCTTTGGCGTCGACGTTCATGCCGTAGACATCGCCGTGCTCCGTTTCGGCTGTCATCCATGTGCGGATGTCGAAGTAGCGCAGGTTCTCGTAGCACAGTTCGACGTGCCGCTCGCGTCGGATCAGTTCGCGCATCTGCGTCTGGTTGCCCACCGCTTCGGGGTAGACTTTGTCGATGTCGGGGACGCCCGCGCGCTTGCGCACCATGTTGAGATAGGTAAGGATGTCCGGATTGCCGGGATCGTATTCGTTGAGCGCCTCGACGTAGTTGAGCAGAATCTCGGCGTAACGGATGATCGGCCAGTCGAGGTAACCCCATGTAGCGATGTCGTATTTATCGCCGTTGGTGGCTGTATCTCGCGTGTAGTCGATGAACTTGTGGGCCAAGTATCCCGTCGCTGTGTAGTTCTGTTGCGTGGCTCCGTAGCCCGAATTTCCGCCGTTGTAGAACTGCATGTCGGTTTTCTTCACGTTGCCGCTGTGCCATGTCATGCCGCTCCAGAAGACGTTGATGTAGAAGCGCGGTTCGCGGTTCTGATACATCATGAAGGTGTTTTTCAACTCGTCGCCGTAAATCGGATGCGTGAAGGTCGAGAATCCCGTCTCGCTGTATCCCGATTCGGGATCGATGATCGGCTGAGCCTGGTCGCCGTTCGTATATCCCGTGATGGGATAACGGCCGTTGGCCATGGCGAAGGCGTCGACCAGTTTCTGCGTCGGGCCGTAGGAGCCGTAGGCTCGGGTACGCGCCGCACGCGGTGTCGTGGAGACGCCCCAGTTATAGGCGGTGACCAGATAAGAGAAAATCCGTTCGGTGACGCCGTTGACCGGACCGACCTTCGTGTAGAGGTCGTGCATGCTCGTATAGGGATCCGTTCCGTCGGCTCCGATGAGACCGTAGATGTTCAGGTCGATCACGTCTTTGGCGGCTTGTGCGGCCGTCTCCCATTTCTTCTCGTCGTAGACCGTGGGGAAGAGCGGGTTGCCGTACTTGTCGATCACGCCCTTGTAGAGGTCGTTGCCGTTGAAGAGTTTGCGGGCCGAATAGAGAAGCATCCGCGAGCGGATTGCCAGTGCGGCGCCCTTGGTAGCGCGACCGTAGTTGGCCGTCTCTCCCGTCCATACATCAGGCAGGCCCTTGCTGGTCTCCCACAGTTCATTCGCCACGTAGTTGATGCACTCCTCCCACGTGTTGCGTTCGCGTTCGTTCAACCCCTCCTGCGTGAAGTCGACCGGATCGTCGCCGATGAGGAAAACGGGCCCGTAGGCGGACATCAGCAGCGAATAGTAGTAGGCGCGCAGGAAGCGGGCTTCATTGTAGTGATAGCCCTTGTCAATTTCCGACATTTCGGGACATTCGAAGACGTGCTGCATGAAGTAGTTGGCCTCGCGGATACCCTTGTATAGGTTGTTGTAGGTTTGCGAACGATAGATGTTGTTGTTCGGATTCCACGTATCGTAGTTGATGAGCGAATAGTTGCGGCCGGTGAATACGATCGATCCGTCGTCGTCGCAGCATGACCACGGCAGTATTTGGCCGCTGGGGTCGCTGTAATTGGACTGGTAACCGTAGACGTTTGTTAGATACTGCTCCGTGGTTTTGGCTTTCTGGAAGATTTGTGCCGCAGTTAGTTGTTCATCGGGCTGGCGGTCGAGATAGTCGTCGCAGGCTACGAACGCGGTGCCGGATAATAACAGCAATCCGAATGTTTTCAATATGTTTTTCATAGTCGTTGTCGTTGGTTTAGAAGCCGATCGTAAGACCGATGTTGATGATGCGGTTGTTGGGGTAGTTCGTGGCGCCGGTCTGCAAGTCGGGGTCCCACAGTTTGAAGGGACTGAACGTGAACAGGTTCACGCCGGAGAGATAGACGCGCATGTTCTGCATGGCCATCTTCTGGGAGATGTGCTTGGGCAGCGTATAGCCGATTTCGAGGTTTTTCAGGCGCATGTAGCGGCCGTTGGCCATCCAGAACGAGGAGTTCTGGTTGTTGTTGTTATTCGTGCCGATGAACAACCGCGGATATTTGGCGTCGAGCCGTTCGGGCGTCCAGTAGTTATCGTAGACATCGGAGAAGAGGTTGGCCTCTCGGCTGTTGCGGGCGATGAAGCCTTGCGTCTGGTCGGTGCGCGTCGAGAAATTTACGTGGCCGACGCCCTGGAAGAAGGCCGAGAAGTCGAACGCCTTCCATTGCAGCGAGAAGCCGAATCCGTAGACGATCTCCGGAATGGCCGTGTAGCCGATCGGTTTGACGTCGTAGGAGTCGACCACGCCGTCGCCGTTGAGGTCGAGGTACTTGATGTCGCCTGGTTCGACGTCGCCGAACGATTGCTTCGGCCATGCGTCGATGTCGGCCTGATCGCGGAACAGGCCGGCCGCTACGAGGCCGAACGTCTGGTAGCGTGCCTGTCCCGTGCGGTTCATGTAGAGGTATTTGTAGTCGGGTTGATCCTGGTCGACGATCATGTTGCGGGCATAGGTGAAGTTACCGCGCACGGTCAGATGCAGGTCTTGGCCGATCGTCTGGTGATATTCCAGCGAAGCGTCGACGCCGCTGTTGCGCATCTTGCCGATGTTCACCCACGGCTTGGTACTCAGACCGACGTAGACGGGAATCGACGCACGTTTCAGAAAGATGCCTTCGCGCCTTTCTTTGAAATAGTCGGCCGATATTTTCAGCTTGCTGAACAGCGACAGGTCGACGCCCACGTTGAGTTTGTGCGCCTCTTCCCAACCGACGTTGGGGTTTGCCCAGTCGCCGAGCCGTGTGCCGGCATAGGATTGGGTGCTCGTACCGAAGTTGTAGGAGTTGCCCGGAACGACCGTTTCGTTGTAGATGAAGCGGCGCACGTTGTCGCCCGTGCCGATCTTGTCGTTGCCCACGATACCGTAGGAGGCCTTGATTTTGAGCAGGTCGATCACGCCCCGCACCGGTTCGAAGAACTTCTCGTTGGAGATCACGTAGCCGGCGGCTACCGACGGGAAGAATCCGAACCGTTTGCCCGGCGAGAAGTTTTCCGAGCCGTTGTAGCCGAAGTTGCCTTCGATGAAATAGCGGTTGTCGTAGCTGTACGTGATACGTCCGGCGATACCCTGGTGCCGGTAGGGAAGGGCCAGTTCGGGCTGCGACTTGTCGATTCCTACGTTGTTGCGCTGCGACTGCTGGTAGAGGAAAAGCGCCGAGAGGTCGTGCTTGCCGAAGGAGCGCGCCCAGTTGACCGACGCTTCGAGGTAGACCGAACGGTAGCCGCTGTGCGACTCGGAGTAGGTCAGGTTGTCGGCGCCGATAACCTTCTGCTGCAAGATCAGGTCGCCGAACTCGTCTCGGCCGCTGGCCATGTACTGCGGGGGTGTCTTGGTGCGTGCCAGATGGTTGTAGTTCTTGGCGTCGAACGAGCCTTTGACGGTGACGGTGAGCCCTTTGGTTACCCAGTCGCCGAGGTCCTGCGTGAGCGAGAAGAGCGACTGCGCCGTGTTGTAGAACTTCTCGCGGTAACCGGTCTGCGTCAGCAGCACGTAGGGGTTCTCGCCGTTGTTGGCGCCGGGGCCGGGCAGCAGGCCGTTGGAGTAGACGGCCGGAAAGACGTTGGGAGCCGATTTGACCGCATAGTCCCAAATCGTCGACGCCGCCGTTCCCGGTTCGTTCTTGCGCTCGAAGGTGGTGGCCAGGTTGACGTTGAGCTTGGTGTATTTGTGGAGCTGCACCTCGACGTTGGAGCGGAAGTTGAACTTGCGGAAGAAGACCGACGTGTTGTACTCCTTCATGTTGTCGCGGGCGAACAGACCGTCTTCGTTGTAGAAACCGCCCGAAATGTAGTATTTGGCCGTGCTGCCGCCGCCCGTCACGTTGACGTTGACGCGCTCGTTGAACGAGAGATCCTTGTAGAGGTAGTCCACCCAGTCTACGTTGGGATAGAGGTCGGGATCGGAGCCGTCGCGGTATTTCTGGATGACTTCGGGCGTGTAGACCTCGCTGCCCGCGGCGGCGTTCCACAGTTCGGCGAACTGCACGGCGTCGAGCATGTCGGGGACTTTGGTAGGCTGCACCATGCCGGCTTCGAAGCGGATGTTGATCTGGGGTTTGCCGACGATACCCTCGCGCGTGGTGATGAGGATCACGCCGTTGGCGCCGCGCACGCCGTAGATGGCCGTCGCGGCGGCGTCTTTGAGGATCGAGAAGTCCTTGATGTCCTCGATGTCGACCAGATCCAGATCACGTTCGATGCCGTCGACGAGCACCAGCGGCGTCGTGCTGCTGCCGAAGGTCGAGATGCCGCGGATCCAGAAGGTCGAGCTGGCGCCCGGTTCGCCCGAACGCTGCACCGAGATCACGCCGGCCAGCTGGCCGGCCAGGTTGTTGGAGATTTTGGCCGTCGGCATCCGGATGTCGTTGACCGAGACCGAGGCGATCGACCCCACGACGCTGGCCTTCTTCTGCGTGCCGTATCCCACGACGACCACTTCGTCGAGTTCGTTGCCGGCCGAGAGTTCGATCACCTTGGGAAGGTTGGTGACGGGGAACTCCTGTGTCTGATAGCCGATGTAGGAGACGGCGATGTAGCCGTAGTGTCCCGTGAAGGTGTAGTCGAAAGCTCCGTCGACGTTGGTGTTCGTTCCCAGCGCCGAATCTTTGACCCAGACCGTCGCGCCGATGATCGGCTCCTTGGTCTCGGCATCGATCACGCGGCCCGCGATGTGACGCGTCTGCGACGCCTGCTGCGCAGCCTCGGCGCGCGGCTGCTCCTGCGTAAGGATGATCGTGTTGTAGCGGATCACGTAGCTGATACCCGTGCCGCGGAGTGCATCGGCGAGCAGCTCCTCGACGTTGTGTTTCGACGGATCGGCCTTGATCGTGATGTTGTCGGCCAGATTACCTTGGTAGGAGACCTTGTAAGAGGTCTGCGCTTCGATCTGTCGGATCAGTTCTTTCAGGTTGGTCACGTTCCCGATGCGGATCGTGTTTTGTTGCGCCGTCTGTGCGGCGTGGGATAATTCCCCCCCCCACGGGATTTGGAATGTCAGGCAGAGAAGCAGCAATGCCCGGACATGCCATGAACCGCGAAAATTCTGTTTCATAGACGAATGGTTTAGGTTAAGTTAGTTAAGATCGTGACGCATGCCGTGTGCCGGCGGCCGCGTCTTTTCTATCTCGGACAGTTATTCATAAAATGGTGATTTTGTCGCCGTTCCGGGTGAAGCGTGTATCGGTCGAGAGCGTCACGATTTCGAGGACATGGCGCAGCGGCATGTTGTAGTCGAGCGTGCCGGTGAAGAGGATCTCTCCGAGCGCTTCGCGGCCGAAAGCGATGTCGCAGCCGTAGTGGGTGCCGATGCTTTCGGCGACCTTCGACAGCCGGACGTACTGGAACGAACGCAGTTGCGCATCGAGTTCCGCATCGACGTTGACTTCGCGCAGCATCAGTTTGCGGTTGGCCGGATTGTACGAGATCTTTTGTCCGGGGCTCAGCGTCACCGTGCGGTCGCCCGCGTGGAAGTCGACGACGCCTTCGATGAGCGTCGTCTCGATGTCCGAACAGTCGTCGTAGGCTTTCATGTTGAATTTCGTGCCCCGCACGACGGTGCGGGTCTCCTTTCCGGCGTCAACGGTAAACGGTGCGTCGGCCATTTTGCGGATGTCGAAGAAAGCTTCCCCCGTCAGATGCACCGTGCGGCCCTCGCTGCCGAAATCGGATGCGTAGCGCAGCTGCGAGTGGGGCATCAGTCGTACGTTCGAACCGTCGGAGAGACGGATCGAGCAGGCCCGCTCTTCGGTCGTGACCGTACAGGTGCGGTCGTCCGCAGACCGGTAGGGAAACAGCAGCGAACCTGCGGTGAGGAGTCCGACGGCGAAGACGGCCGCATAGCGGACGACGGTGCGCAGCCGTTTCGTCGGTGCGGGGCGCCTGTGCGCCTCGATGCGCCGACGCAGCGTCTGCCAGGAGAGATTGGGATCGACCGCGGCTGCGGCCGACAGGCGTTCGCCCGTGAAGAAAACGAGGTAGAGCCGTTCCAGCCTGCGGCGGTTCTCGTCGGAGGCGTCGTACCATCGTTCGACCTCGGCCGAGGTCGTGGCGTCGAGTTTTCCTCCCAGAAATTCGATCAACAGCGTATCGTCGATTTCGATCATGGATGTCGGGGTTTTGATAATAATACGTCCCGACATGAAAAGTTACTAAGGGGAAAAGGCAGTTTTCTTTCGTCGAAACCGGAAAACCGGTTGCGGTACGGTCAGACCAGATCGTTGCGTCCGGAGAGCGAGAGCAGCCAGAGCAGCAGCGGCAGGTAATCTTTGAGGGCTACGCCGAGTGTGCGCAGCGCCTGCGAGATATGGTAGTTGACCGTTTGCGGGGAGACGCCGAGTTCGGCGGCGATCTGCTGGTGCGTCATCCCCATCCGGCGGCTCATCTCGAAGATGCGGCGCGTCTGTTCGGGCAGACGGGCGAGCGCTTCGTCGTACAGACGCGACAACTCGGAACCGAGATAGAAGTCGGGGGATTCGAAACGTTCGGCGAAGCGCTCGCTCAACTGCTGGTGGACGCGCTGCCGGACCTGCCGATGGGCGATGCGGTCGAACGCCTTGTTGCGGACGATCATAAAGAGCAACCCTTTGAGCGACAGCTCTTCGAGCAGTTTGTCGCGGTTTTCCCAGATGTAGAGCATCGCGTCCTGCACGATGTCTTCGGCCGTCGAGACCGGCACCCAACGCGACGCGAAACTGCACAGGCCGCGGTAATAGAATTTATAGCAGGCTTCGAAGCAGGCCATGTCGCCGCGGTGGAGCCGGCGGATGACTGCGCGGTTGTCGTCGAGATCGTATTTGGACTGAAAAATCATCGTTGCTCGTTGTCCGTTCGAAACCCAAAGATACGCTTTTTTCCGAAAAATCGTCGGGAGAGGTGAAAGAAATGGCCTTCCGGCCGATCTCGTCACCCCGTTTCATTCGGGTGTCGCGGAGCTTTCCGGAGGATGCGAAGGGGCGGCCCGTCCGGCTGATTCCCGAAATTTTCATCGGTTTTTTCCGGTCTCGTACCATGGTTTGTCGGCCCTCCTGCCGGGCTGCCGTTCTGCGACTTGTCGCAACTCGTTTTTGCCTCGGCAAAAGCCAATATATTTGCATTGCGCTCGACTTTTCGTATCTTTGACTTCGTCTTAGATACTCCGTCTCGGCACAATCAAACTGGCGCTTGCATTGCGCTCGGCTTTTCGTATCTTTGACTTCGTCTTAGATACTCCGTCTCGGCATAATCAAGCTGGCGCTTGCTTCTGCGCTCGACTTTTCGTATCTTTGGCTTCGCCGAAGATACTCGCGTTCGGCAATGTTCAAATAAATTTGACATTGCTCTCACTTATTCGTATCTTTGTCCCCTATCGATTTCAAGCCGGAAATTTTATGGTATTGGCAGAACAGATCAAGGAGGCGGCGAGCCGTCGGGATACGTTGGAGAAGTGTCTCGACATCGAACGCAAGCGCATGGATTTGCAGAACGAGGAGGAGAAGACGCAGGACCCCGACTTCTGGGACGATGCGGCGCGTGCGCAGGAGCAGTTGCGCCGGGTGGCGTCGATCAAGAGCTGGATCACCGATTACGACACGATCCGCAAGGAGGTCGAGGATCTGGAACTGATGCCCGATTTCCTGAAAGAGGGGGTGATCTCCGAGGAGGAGATGGATGCGCACTATGCGCAGACGATCGCGCACATCGAAGCGCTCGAACTGCGCAACATGCTGCGTCGCGACGAGGACAAGATGGGCGCTATTCTGGACATCAACGCCGGAGCCGGCGGCACCGAGGCGCTCGACTGGGCGTCGATGCTGCTGCGCATGTACACCCGCTGGTGCGAGGCCCACGGCTACAAGGTCAAGACGCTCGACTACCAGGCGGGCGACGAGGTAGGCGTCAAGTCCTGCACGCTCGAAATTGAGGGCGACTACGCCTACGGCTATCTCAAAAGCGAAAACGGCGTGCACCGCATGGTGCGTCTGTCGCCTTTCAACGCCAACAACAAGCGCCAGACGACCTTCGCGTCGGTCTTCGTGTCGCCCGCTGTGGACGATTCGATCGAGGTGGTCATCAACCCCTCGGACATCGAGTGGGACACGTTCCGCTCGTCGGGCGCCGGCGGTCAGAACGTCAACAAGGTCGAGACGGCCGTGCGGCTGCGCTATCACGGCAAGGATCCCGATACGGGCGAACCGGTCGAGTTCCTGATCGAGAACATGGAGACGCGCTCGCAGCTGATGAACCGCGAGAATGCGATGCGCATTCTGCGAAGCAAGCTCTACCAGCGCGAACTGGACAAGCGCATGGCCACGCAGCAGGCGCTCGAAGCGGGCAAGAAACGCATCGAGTGGGGGTCGCAGATCCGCTCCTACGTCTTCGACGACCGCCGTGTGAAGGATCACCGCACGGGTTGCCAGACGTCGGACGTCGACGCGGTGATGGACGGCGAGATCGACGCCTTCATCAAGGCCTACCTCATGCAGTTCGGCGCCGAGGCGTGAGTGGAAATAATAAAGGTATTTCGATAAATAAATTGCAGTATCCGTTATGAAAGACTTGACAAAACTCACGGATCGTATTTTCTACGTCGGGGTGAACGACCGCACGAAGCATCTTTTCGAGGGGCTGTGGCCGCTGCCGCTCGGCGTGTCGTACAACGCCTATCTGGTCTGCGGCGAGCGGACGGCGCTCGTCGATACGGTCGACGCCTGCTTCACGGGCCGTCTGCTGGCCAACGTCCGCGAACGGCTGGGCGACAGACCGTTGGATTATCTGGTGATAAACCACATGGAGCCCGAACACTCGGCTTCGATCGCCGCCGTGCGGCAGGCCTATCCCGCCGTGCGGATCGTCGGCAACGCCAAGACGTTGCAGATGATCGAGGGCTACTACGGCATCGCGTGCGGTACGGTCGAGGTCAAGGAGGGCGACGTGCTCGACCTGGGCGGGCTGACGCTGGCGTTCTGCATGATTCCGATGGTGCACTGGCCCGAGACGATGGCCACGTGGTGCGCCGAGGAGCGTACGATCTTCTCGGGCGATGCGTTCGGCACGTTCGGCGCACTGAACGGCGGCGTGACGGACGAGCAGCTCGACGTCGAACCCTTCTGGGAGGAGATGCGCCGTTACTACGCCTGCATCGTGGGCAAATACGGCCAGCCCGTGCAGCGCGCCCTGGCGAAGGTCGCCCCGCTCGACATCGCCATGATCTGCTCGACGCACGGCCCCGTCTGGCGCCGAGAGATCGCCCGCGTGGTGGAGCTCTACGACAAGGTGAGCCGTTACGAGGGCGAGCCGGGGGCGGTCATCGCCTACGGTTCGATGTACGGCAACACGGAGCAGATGGCCGAGACCGTCGCCCGCGGCCTGGCCGCCGCAGGCGTGCGGCCGATCGTCGTCTACAATCTTTCGACGGCCGACGTGTCGCAGGTGTTGCGCGACATCTTCCGTTACGATACGCTCGTCGTCGGTTCGCCGACCTACAACGGCCAGCTCTACCCGCCGGTCGATGCGCTGCTGCGCAAGATCGCCGAGCGCTGCATTCCGCACCGCCGTTTCGCCTGCTTCGGCTCCTTTACGTGGGCCGGTGCCGCCGTACGTCGTATGACGGAGTTCGCCGAGGGGATGAAATGGCCGGTCGTCGGCGCGCCTGTCGAGTTGAAGCAGGGGTATTCGACGGCTGTCGAACCTGCCTGCCGCACGCTGGTCGATGCGCTGGTCGAAGATATGAAACGATAAAACGAAGGCGATGCGCAAACTCTTGCTTTTTTCGCTGCTGTGCATGCTGCTGCCGGTCGCTGCGGCGGCCGCGCCGGAGGGGGCGTGCGACGGGGTGACGGTCGGGGCGGCCGATACGGCGGCCTACTTCCCGCTGCTGCGCGGGCGCCGCGTGGCCGTGCTTGCCAACCAGACTTCGCGCGTGGGCGACGAGCATCTGGTCGACCTGCTGCATCGCAGCGGCGTGCGCCTGACGGCGATCTTCTCGCCCGAACACGGATTCCGCGGGACGGCCGATGCGGGCGAGCACGTCGCCAGTTCGGTCGACGAGCGCACGGGGGTGCCGATCCGTTCGCTCTACGACGGCCGCACGCGCCGACCGTCGGACGAGGCGATGCGCTCATTCGACGTGTTGCTGGTCGACATGCAGGACGTGGGTCTGCGTTTCTACACCTACTATATTTCGATGCTGCGCATGATGGATATCAACTTCTACCTTTTCAGTTACTACCTGCTTGGAAGGCTGAAACAAA
>ERZ839767.4463-NODE-4463-length-14124-cov-6.057289_pt1 | contig 14124 bp, 7 predicted proteins | sample MGYA00519879_ERZ839767 | MGnify/ENA primary metagenome ERZ839767 (study PRJEB31850, sample SAMEA3708852) | human gut metagenome | biome: human gut; feature: human-associated habitat; material: faeces | place: China | collected 2014 ...
CCGATTCCATTCTTTACCTAAAAATTATTCATCCCCCAAATTTCCGTGAAGAGCCCTTTTTTTTCATTCCTCTGCTTTTAATCCCCTTTCTTTCCTCTCATCCATAAATCTAATCCTATAAATAATATAAATGGTGTATAATGAGTAATAGAGACGATTGCCGATGAAGACGTAAGGCTTCCTTTCCTGTGCCGGGAAGTGCGGGAAGGGAACCGGGCTCTGGGGAAGAGGACCTGTCTTTTGACGGCGGTTTATCTGTAGAATATTATTTCCAGTAATTCGAGGGAAGGAGACTTATATGAAAAAGAATTACAAACTTTTGGCGACCCTTGTATTGTCCGGTCTGGCGGGGGCCGCTTTTGGCGTGCTTCCAGCAGAGGCTGCCGTGACGGTCGGACCTGTGGACGGCACAGAGAAGCCTTTGACAAATACGGAGTTTACAAGTCTGTACGGAAATACGTACACGGGTTCTACCAGCGGCAATACCGTTTCCATCAGCGGAGAAGGGACTGTCACCCTTAATACATTAGCCGGCGCTTATACGTTAGAGAGCGGAGATGCATCGAACAACAAGCTTTCCGTAACGGATGGAGCATCTGTCAGCTTTAGCAATGCCACGGACAATTGGATCGCAGGCGGCAGGTCTATGAAGGGCGCTGCCTCGGGCAACCAGGTCACGCTGTCAGGGGTTTCTCTGAATTTGCCTGACGCCACCCCAAGCAGCTTGAAAATTGCAGGCGGGGAAACCGAGTCCGGCAATGCTGATGGCAATACGGTCACACTGGATACGATCGCTTCCTCTGGCATCGTCTACGGCGGCCGTGCAGGGAATGGCAATAACGTTGCTGAAGCTGTGCTTATGAGCGTTCTGGCTGTCTCTACAGAGGAAAGCACGGGAACGGATACCAGTACAGAAGCAGATCCCATATCCACCAGTGCCAGCAGCAACTCGGTAACGATTACGGGCAGCCAGGTCAAGGGTGTGTACGGCGGCGTGGGCCAGATCGGCTCGGCCAAGGGAAATATCGTCACCATTACGGACAGCAGCGTGGAAATGGAAGCAGTCGGCGGAGAGACGGGTTACATGGTGGGCTGGATTACGCAGCCCGGGCAGCTGAAAGATGCTGAAAACAACCAGGTCATTGTCAATGGATCAAGCACCATCGGCACCGTCGTCGGCGGCGAAGCGGCAGCAGCGAATACTTTTGATGAAAAAAATGGCGAAGTGCAGACAAGCGGCAAATCTTCCGGCAACACCGTCACCATCAATGACGGCACTGTAAAGAACAGCGTCCTTGGCGGCCACTCGGCCATGTCAGATGCCATAGGAAATACCGTCAACATCGCAGGCGGCATTATCGGCACGGAATCATCAGGCACTGGTGAAGCCGATGACAACGCCATCGCCGGCGGTTTTGCCGAAGAAGGACAGGCGAACAATAACACCGTCAACATCACAGGCGGCACCCTGGGCGCCATGATGAGCCTCTACGGCGGTTACAGCGAAAAAGGAAGCAGCGGCAACACGCTGAACCTTCATACGAAAGGAAATACCGTGAAGAATCTCGGCTATTTCCAGAACCTGAACTTCTACGTCCCGGAAGGAACAGCGGCAGGAGAAACGATGGTGACCGTCACAGGAAACGCCGACGTTTCCAAAGCAGTCATCCAGGCGGGAATTGAGAAAACGACGAAACTCGCGCCCGGACAGGCCATCAACCTCATCTATGATGCAGGCGGCATCAAGACAGACGGCACATCATACAGCATGATGAGCGGCAAAGACATCGTCAGCGACGCCGGCTTCGTCGACCGCAAGGCAGCCGTCAAAAAACAGGACGACAACACCATCGTCGTCTATGTCCCGAAAGACGAAAAAGGCACCATCCATCCGGACACCAAGATCATTCCGGAAGACCGTGAGAACGGGATCAATACCATCAAGAACGCAGGCGATCTCGTTTCCAATGCAGCAGAAGGCGCATGGAAAGAAGACCATGACGTCGATGCGAAATTCGTGCCCTATGCCATCGTAGGCGGCTACGACCTCCACTACAACACGGGCTCTTACATCGACAGCAATGGCATGGCCGCCAACGTCGGCCTCATCCGGAGAATCCGCCGCGATGGAGCCATCGACACCGTCATGCCGTTCCTCGAATACGGCAGGAGCAACTACGCCAGCTTCCTTGACACCGGAGCCAGAGGCGACGGCCGCCAGCACTACACCGGCGGAGGCGTCCTCCTGAGACGCGACCTCGATGACGGCAAGTACTACGAAGGCGCTATCAGAGCCGGCCGCCTCAAAGGCGACTTCCACGGTATCATCGACAGCACCGCCCTCCGCTACGACAGCAGCGCGCCGTACGTCGCAGCCCAGGCAGGCGCAGGCAAAATCTACGCCAAAGACAGAGACACCTATGACCTCTACGGCAAATTCTTCTGGACTCACCTCGGAAGCGATACCGCCACCATCAGAAACAGCCGCGGCGAAGCGAAGTACGAATTCGACGACATCAACTCCTACCGGACAAGACTGGGCATGAGATGGACCAGAAACTTCGACAAAGTCCGCTCCCTCTACGCAGGCATCGGCTGGGACTATGAATTTGACAGCAAAGCAAGAGCTTTCTATGATGCCTACAGAACCGACACCCCGACTGTCAAAGGATCCAGCGAATTCCTCGAACTCGGCTGGAAGAGCAAAGTCACCAGCGACCACCCCTGGGGCGTAGACCTCAAAGCCACAGGCTGGACCGGAAAGCAGGAAGGCGGCACACTCTTCGCGACAGTTAGCAGAAGCTTTTAAATGAATTAACGCGTTTTACGAAAAAGGACCCGTTCTATGTGAATGAGTCCTTTTTCCGTGTCTGCTTTCTCGAGCAAAGCGAGGCTTAGCTGTCCCCGTTAGGGGAAAGTGGCGCGCATGCGCTGAAAGGGGTTCATCTCCCCGGACATAGTCCGGTTGTCTGGTTTTATCTTCTTCCGCTCAAATCTATCTTTCCGGAATTTATAACAAAACTATAAATAACTACACAAAAATGTTGTAAAATATAAATAATAACGGAATTATATAATTCCATTCTTTATATAAAAAATAAGAAGAAGTATCCGGCGTATGAGAGGGATGCTTTAAGGAAAGGAGGCGCGGTTCCGCAAGGGTGCTGCTGCGGCAGGATCCACTCAGAAGATTCTGGGAGAGCGAGTTTGCGGATGGTGGTGGAAGGCCATCCCCGCTTGCGGTTTATAAAAGGGGAGGAATATTAATGAAACAAGAACGCCGTAAAATTATGACGGCATTGATCATGTCCAGTCTCCTGAGTCTGGGCTTTTGTGGTGCGCCGGCTTATGCCGCGGTCACTGCAGAATCCAGCTCCGGGACGGTGACCGGGAATGAAGATACCGGGACGGTCAATGGAAACACATTAAACATCGTATCAGGAACCACTGTGGGAAGCGCGGTGGCTGGAAGTACGATAACAACAGTAGAATCAGGTATGACAGACAGCATTTCCACAGACAGCGTATCAGGGAATACGATTGCCGTTACAGGCGGAACAGTCAATTCTCTGGCTGCGGGCGGACTGTCGCTTAATGGGTCAGTAACCGGGAACAGCGCATCCATGGGAAATTCGGATACAGTGCAGTCCTCTGCCGCTGTCATTGCTGGCGGTATTTCCGGCGCCGGTGATGCCAATAGGAATACGCTTTCATTCAGTGGTGGCAGCGTATCAGAATTAGCCGTCGGCGGCTTTTCTGACTATGGCGGGGCCTCGGACAACAGTGTCACGATGAGTGGAGGTTCCGTCTACAAACTGGCAGGCGGCGCTTCTGTGGGAGGTGTTGCTTCCCTTGGTCAAACCTTGATTAATGATTTTAGCTCCTTAGGTTCCGGATTGAGTTACAAAGGAACCACCGGCGGATCTACAGAAAATAATAGGGTAACCATGAGCGGCGGATCGGCGACGTACGTCTGGGGTGCCTATAACTGGAATCTCACAGGAACAGAAGGAAATGTAGACGTCATCGGCAACCAGGTGACAATCAGCGATACAGCCGTGGTCAATGGGACAGGTTGTTGGAGGTGAAGCAGATGCAGGCAGTGCGGACAACAATGCGGTCATTATTAAAGGAGGCATCATTAATGGTGCGGCCTCTGGCAGTGGACCCAAAGGTATGTCTGTCATTGGTGCCAACACGAACGTGTCCGGCAGCGGTGGCGCGAATACAAATAACAGTGTAACGATTTCCGGCGGCACGTTCGGGGAAACCGCGGTAGCAGCTGGCAACCGTATTATCGGGGCGTATTCCCAGAGCAGCGATGAAAATATTTCCGGTAACAGAGTGAAGATTTCCGGCGGTACTTTCGGCCAGGAGCAAGGCAGCGCTAACTTCGTCTATGGCGCTTACGATCTGGGGCATGGCAGTACGATTTCGAAGAACTCCGTTGCTATTTCCGGCGGCACGTTGGATGCGCAGGGAGGCTATGACATTCTGATCGGCGCTTATATAGATGTAGATGGTACGAGTGATACGGCTTCAGAAAACAGTGTCAGCCTGACAGGCGGTTCTATCGGTGCTTCCGGCAGTGCTGATACTTTGCAGATCAAAGGCGCACAAATCAATGAAAACGGCACTGCCAGCGGCAACAGCGTAGAAATTAATGGAGCTGACATTGGTTCAACATCGGCCCAAGGCATCGAAGTGGAGGGCGGTATCGTAAAGACCGGTGCAGCTTCGGAGAATAAAGTGACGATTTCGTCGGGAACGTTGAATACATCATCGGCAGCAGCGTTGCAGCTCTTTGGTGGTTTTGTGCAAAGTTCCGGCGACGTGACAGGCAATGATATCAACGTTACCGGCGGCACCATCGGCAAAGACAGCGGTGCACCCTATCTGTATGGTGGTTATACCGCTTCAGGTAATGCTGCAGAAAATAAGGTCGAAGTATCAGGAGCCGCCCTGAATCCTAATGCAGTCTTTGTCGGCGCCTTTACCGGATCTGGCGATGCGTCCGGCAATACAGTATCCCTTACTGGGCAGACGGGCGGTTATGCCAGCGCAGGACAGGCCGCAAGTGGATCTGTATCAGGAAATACAGCTGCATTGGATGGCAGCACAGCGACACTCGTCTATAACGGACGTATCCAGACGGCAGGCACATCTTCAGGCAATAAGGTTACGCTTTCGAATAACAGTGCTGCTGGCGCCGCTTATGGTGGATATTCGCCCAGCGGTGACGTGAGCGAAAATACGGTCGATGTAGAAAGCGGCAGTTTTGCCAATAATGCCATTGGCGGATGGACAAATTCTGGAAATGCCACGGGGAATAAATCTATAGTCAATGATTCAAAAATCGGTTCTGATACATCAACTGCCTATGTCTTTGGCGGCTATTCGGCTTCCGGGGAAGCATCAGGCAGCAAAGTGACGGTCACGAACAGCATGCTTGGAAGCAAGACAGAAGTCTACGGCGGTTATGGCACGACAGGAAGCTCGGGCAGCAGCGTCACTTTCACGGGCAGTACGGGCGGATCGTTAATCACTGGCGGCTATACCGGAAGTGGCAGCGCCAGCAAAAATACACTCGGTGTCCAGGACAGCACAGTAAATGGAAGTATCACTGGCGGACAGACTGGTACAGGCGATGCTGCAAGTAATACAGTGAACATGAGCGGTACAAATACAACGGGAAGTGTTTACGGCGGTCATGTAACGACATCTGGTAATGCCACGGGAAATACAGTCAATTTTACAGAAGGAAGCAGTAATACATCCTTGATTTATGGCGGTTATACCTCCAAAGGCATGGCCAAAGATAATCACGTCAATATTTCCGGAACGTCGCTGAATAAACTCAAGCTTATTTACGGTGGCTATTCCAATGCGGCCGGAACTGGGGAAGATGCCGGAGCAGCCTTGAACAATACAGTATCAATTACAGACAGTGAAGAGGCAGACGGCTCTATCGCCTTGGTAAATTATACTTATCCACGCATATATGGCGGTTTCTCGAAGGCTGGCGACGCATCGGGAAATGAAGTGCTGTTCGACATGGAAGATGGGAATGTTTACCAAATATTCGGGGGCAGTACACAGTCAGCGTCAGCCAGTGCCAACAGCAATACTGTTACCATCAAATCTGGTACGATAACGGGTTTAGTGTTTGCTGGCCGTAATACAGCTGGCGGGCAGGCCAATGATAATCACCTGTATGTTCAGGGCGGTAGTCTGGAAGTCAATTCCCATATTGTGAGCGGCTATGGGACAACGGCAGGTAATAACACGTTAGAAATTTCCGGCGGCAGCTTGGGCTCTACGAAGGCTAACTATACCCTGAATATTGCTGCCGGTGAAAGTTATAAGCCCGGCGGTGTAACGGAAGGCAACCAGTTATCCATTACCGGCGGCAAGATCGGAATGGGCGAAAACGCAAAAATACATATTTTTGGTGGATATAATCATAGGGATTATGCCAACAAGCTTGCAGCCTCGGCATCGGATAATCATATCAGCATGGAAAATGGTACAATCGATTCCCACGGTGGCTCCGTATCCATGATTGCCGGCGATATGGAAAATGCAGGATCCGGCAGCAGTACTATGACAAACAATACCATCACCATTTCCGGAGGTTCCATCAATGCTGCAGAGGATGGCAGTACCGGAGGAGATATCAATATAGCAGGTGCTTATTCAGATAGTTCCGGGGCGTCCTCAAATGAAGTCAATATTTCCCGCGGCACAATCGGTACAGCCAGCGGCGTGATCTCCATTTCCGGGGCCGCTGCCTACCCGGGAGATGCATCTGGAAACAGTGTCACCATCACGGGCGGCACCATTGGCAGCACGGATGGCGTCGATCCTGAGAACCCTTCCAGTATCGTGGGCGCTTTATCCGTACTTGGCAAAGCAACGGATAATCATGTGTCCATTTCGAGCGCAAACCTGATAGGAGCTATAGAGATCTATGGCGGAGAGAGCGGCGCAGGCAGTACGGGCAACAGTGTCACCCTCGCAGGCGATGCATCAGGAAACATTTATGGCGGCCTCACAATGGGAAGCGGTGCAGCTTCAGGAAATACCATCAATCTGGAGAGCGGCCATATCAGCAGTTCACAAATTATTGCCGGTTATACGGTTAGCGGCGAAGCATCGGACAATACAGTCAATATTACCGGCGGCGTGCTGAATGGCACCGCGGCTCTCTATGGCGGCTATGGCACGTCAAGTACAGGAAATACGCTCAATGTCTATTCGAAAGGAAATACCGTCGGCGAACTGGGATATTTCCAGAAGATTTATATCGCACCTGAGGCAGAACTCACCATCGGTTCAGCAGACGCAGAGGGAGCAGAAAACACAGGCAGTTTTGCTGTCGAAAATGGCACGACTGTTGATGCAGAAGGCGCTCTGACGATTGCCGGAGATCTCTCTTCCGATGCATCGACTGTCACGGCAGGAAATGCTGCTATCGGCGGCACGGTTTCCTCCACGAATGGATCGACCGTTTCCTTAGGCGGCAATGATCTCGCTCTGACGACGGCCAATGTGGACAACACCAGTACTCTGACTCTGACGAGCGGCAAGCTGACGGCAGAAAAACTCTCCGACTCTATCACGGGCGGCGGCAAGCTTACTCTGGATGGTACGGCTACACTTGCTACGACAGCAGGCCAGGTATTTACCGATGGGGATACCACAGAAACGACAGCCGGGGACAACGGTCTGACCGAGACCGCGGCGGATTCCGTCAATTTCAAGGCAGGCACGCTCTCCCTCTCGGATGATTACAGCTATACATACCTTACAAATATCCAGAAGACCATGGATGCGCTGGAAGATTCCACGACCAGTATCGTCATGACGGGCAACCTCGTGGATACCACGGGCATCAGCAACACGCTCACGACAGATCAGATCAGCAGTATCGGAGATACCGCTGCCCTCGATACGGTGACCGTGACGACGGAAGGCAGCAACATTTCCATTGGTGCTTTTTCCTCGGAAGACAACACGACATCGCTGGACCGCGGATTCAATGTCGCCGCCCTTGATATGGGCGGTGCGGATACGGTATCCGTAGCCGGCGGTCAGAATCTGACACTGGGCGACAGTGAAACGACGGATGTCATTACAACCGACAGCGGCACGGCTTCAGTTAATCTGGCGGAAGGGTCTACCTTTACGATTGGCAACAGCGCTGTTGCAGAAAATCAGACACTGAACGTCGCTGCTGATGTGACTGCGGAAAACAGTACTATCGCAGCGAATGGACAGACGACTGTCACGGGTGATGTCGCTTTGACCGACTCTGCCCTCACATCCCAGACCGGTACGCTGACTCTGGAGCAGAACCTGACGACAAGCGGAACATCCGTCGTCACTGGTGATGTTACTGTCGCCAAAGCCATCACCGGTGATTCCAGCATCATACTGAAACTGGGAAATGAAGAGGAATCTGTTAATCTCAGCGCAAGAAGCATCAACCTGAATGGCGGTACGCTCTACCTCGATCCGGTCTGGATAGGCGGGACGCAAGAGGACGGCGCAGAAGCCGCTGCAGGTTCTATTTCCGGATCCAAAGTCGTCATAGGAAACAACTCTACGCTGACGGTTGGCTCCACCGACAAGACCCTTGCTGAAAAGGCATTTACGGACAGCGGACTTACCTGGAGTGACACGGATATCCTCTCTGCCCTTTATGTTGCAACGAGCGCCAGCCTCTCCGATGGCAGCGTTGTCATCGACAGTTCGGCCAATGCGGACAGTGCGGCAGCGATTGTCACATTCAAGATGGGAAAGAATTCCCTCCTGATGATTGACGGAAATAAAGTATCCGGAAGCCAGGCGGCAGCCATTACGGATGTAAGCACTACCGATATTTCCCCTTCCGCAAAGATTTACATTTCAAATGCCAAGGGCAATACCACATACAACATCCTCCCCGGCACGAACGACAAAGATGGAAACGGCCTCTTTGCAGAAGCCGGGGCAGCCGTAAACAGCAATGTCTTCTCGTACGGACATCTGCTTGAATTCGTTGGCGCTGAAGGAAATGGGGAAACACAGTTCTCCGTCACCGCTGAATCCCAGGACGCGCATGATGTATACGGCGATAAAGTCATTGCACCCAATACCATCAATGCTGCTATGGATAGCGGCGGTGCTGCATCTGCCTTTGCTCTCGCGGCTTCTGACGACAATTTGACCGAAGAAGCACAGGAAAGCGCATTTAACAGCGCATCAGCCCTGACTGAACTTGCCGGCGTACAGCATGGACTCTATGCGGCAAACAACCTCTTCGACAGCTCTCTCACATCCCACCTGACCGGCCTTTACACAGAAGATCAGGATAAGGATCTCTGGGCTCATTTCATCCACTCCAAGGAAAATGTCCGCGGTCTCGGCCTGGCCAATATGGGCGCTTCCTATGATGCACAGTTCAATGGCGTTGTCGTCGGCAGTGACTTCTACAAGAAGGGAAATGCGACAGTCGGCGCAGCCCTGACGTACATGGATGGAAGCTTCTCTGGAAATACCGAAGCAGCGCACACCAAGAACGACGTCGACTACTACGGCCTTGCTCTCTATGGCAGAGTCGAACAGGGACCGATGACATACCTCGGCGACATCTCCTACCTCCATGGAAGCAACGACCTCAAGCAGCATAACAGCGGCAGCACCATCACCGGTTCCACTGACAGTGATGCATACAGCATCGGCGTCAGAGCCGAAAGAGGCATCGGCCTTGGCATGGGCACTCTGACCCCGTTCGCAGGCCTCCGCTACGCACACCTTGGCACGGATGCCTACACCGACAGTATCGGCGTCCGTCATGACAGCGATGATGCTAACGTCTGGATGTTCCCGCTCGGTCTCCGCTACAGCGCAGACATCAAGAACGGCACCTGGACCATCCGCCCGATGGCAGAAGCAGGCTACGTATGGACATTCGGCGACCGCGACGGCACTGACAAAGTAAGCTTGGGCGGTGCAAGCGACGCCTTCGACATCGCCGACGCAGGCAGCTGGTATGGCAGACTTGGCGTACAGGCAGCCAAAGGAAACTTCACCTACGGAGTCGCCTACCAGTACCAGCACGGCGCCAGCGTACAGAGCAACACCTGGACCGCAGCCGTCAGATACCACTTCTGATAGGGAAATTATGTAGGAAATAGGGAAAACTCCACTCACCATTTTCTGATGAGTGGAGTTTTTGCGTGGGATAGGAGAGGAGGGCCGTAGGCCGGTCTTGACCTTGCTCCGGGAGGAGAAGGTGGGGAATTTTTGCTTTTTAAAATTTCTCGGATGAGTTGAATTTCCCAGCCTGCAAGGCGGCTGTATGGTTTTAAAACCACAAAACCAGCCTTCGGCTGAAGGAGATGAACCCCTTTCGTCGCCTGACGGCGCCAATTTCCCCTGACGGGGACAGCTAACCACACTTCTTTCCTGATATCCCTCAGCTCCCCTCCTATAGAAATCCGTCTATATTTATTACGAGAAAAATCATACTTAGTTTATTTTTGAATTTTTATTGTTGCAGGCGTTATCATAAGATTTTATTATAAAAGCTTCGCATATCAATTATTTTTATACCGGTCAATTTCGACGCGGTCTGGTTCGGCCAAATTTCTTCGCCCGGGACGCATTTATTTTTTAAAATGTGAAATTTTCCGATATATCGCTGAATAGCTTCCCTTTTGGGCCTTTGGCGATTTCCATCCTAACAAAATGAGTTTATAAACTCACCAAAAGATAGATATGAGGCATGCCTGCGTTTATAGTTTCGTGTGATTTGATTTTTAGAAAAACGTTTTCCATGGTACAATCAAGAAAAATCCGCTTTCTGGCGGGGAAGGATGTGGAGCATGGAAGGAATGAATGAGCGTTTGAAGGCTGCGGCAGCAAAGCTTCTCTTGACGGAGGATTGTTTTTACTTGTATGACGAAGCAGGGATCCGGTCCCGCGCTAGGGCTCTTACGAGGTCTTTTCCTTCGGCGAAAATCCTGTATTCTCTGAAGGCGAATCCTTTCCTTCCTGTGGCACGTGTGATGAAAGAAGAAGGTTTCGGCGCGGATGCGGCAAGCGCAGCCGAGGTGCGCCTGGCAGTTTCTCTTGGGATGATGAAAGAGGAGATCCAGTACTCGGCGCCGGGAAAGCGTGCAAAGGACATCCGGGAGACGCTGGAGCTCGCGACGCTTGTCGCTGACAGCGCGGGCGAGATTGCGCGGATCGAAGAAGCGGCTAAGGAAAAGGGGATCCATGTTTCGATCGGCCTCCGCATTCATCCTTCCTTCGGTTTTGCAGGAGGCAGGGGCGAGCCGTCGAAGTTCGGAATCGATGAGGAAGAGGCGATTACCCTCTTGAATGACTGGCATTTTCCCCATTTGTCCCCGGCGGGCATCCACGTCCATCTGAAGAGCCAGGAGCTCTCCGAAGAAGCACTGGCGCTCTATTATGAGAACGTCCTTCTCATGGCGGAACGTCTTGGACGGACGGAGGCGATGGAGCTTTCGTTCGTGAACCTGGGCTCGGGGATCGGGATTCCGATGGATCCGGAGGACGAGGAAATGGACCTGGCGCTTCTTGAGAAAGCCTTCGCTGCGCTTGCCGGGCCCTTCCATGACCGTTTCCCGAAGGCGCGCCTGTTCCTTGAGAGCGGCCGGTATGCGCCCGGGCCTTCGGGTTTCTATGTGACGAAGGCGCTCGACAGGAAGGTGTCGGAGGGGAAAGTCTTCCTCATCACGGCGGGTACGATGCATGGTTTCCTTCGCCCGGCACTGGCGCGTCTTGTCGAAAAGTACGATGAGACCGGCCATCCGGCGCTCTGCGAGCCGCTTTTCTCGGGCGCGCGGGCATTTCCCATTTCCACTTTGAGGGAAGGAAATCCGGAGACGGTCACGATCACGATCACGGGCAACCTCTGCACGGCGGCGGACATCATCGCAGAAGACATCACGCTCCCGCGCCTTGCCGAAGGGGACGGCATCGTCATCGGCAATGCGGGCGCGTATGCGGCGACGCTTTCGCCCTTTGCCTTCTCCTCACTGGAGCGGCCGAAGGAATTTCTTCTGAAGGAAACGGGAGACCTAGAGGGAGTATAAATTTCTTGAATGGAAGGGCGGAGAAATCCGCTCTTTTTCAATGGCCAGACAGGCCTTTTCATGCCAAATCTTCCTTTATGGCGGACTTTTTACGGTATATAATAAAGAAAAGGTTTCCCATGGTAAACGTCCCCGATGGAGACCGGCAGGCTTTTCGCCGGGAGGGGAGCGGGAGGGATGAAAATGAGCGAAGATGAACAGATAGAAATCAAGGTGAGAGACCCGGATTTCCGGGAAATGATTTATCGTACTTGTTTCATGACGATCAATGGAGCTGTCTTCTCTGCGCTGATGGAAGCGGGCCTGCGGGGGCTCTTTCCGGGCGAAGATGAGAATGGCGTCATCGTTTACGGCTACATCGACCCGGTGAAGGGCATCTGTTTTGAAATTCTGGGCGGAGGGCGCGAGCAGAACGGCATGGTCTCCGTCCTTTCCGCGCTGCAGGAAACGTCGGCTTCCGTGACGAAGGAAAGCGTCAATGACTGCCGGATCATCCCCTTTGCCGGAGAGAAGATTCCTGCCTTCCAGAAGAAAATGGAAACGATCCGCGCCATGTACGCCTGCCCGCGGGACCTCGCGAAGGTCCGTGAAATGGACATCATCGACGAATGGCGCCATGCGGACATTCCCGACCGCGTCCTCGTCTACCTCATGAGAGACGGCGAGCTGCCCGAACCCTGCTGGGTTCTGACGACAGGCCTGAACGGCCGCAAGATCAAAGGCCGCCTTCTTCGCGACCCCAGAGGCGACTTCGGCGTCCGCGGCGGCGATGATATTGAATTTTCCATCCATAGGGAGGACGGAGACGTCATCTGTGTGGCACAGTTTTAGGAGGAAACATGAAGAAAAGAAAAATCGGAAATCTGACCGTCTCGGAAATAGGGATGGGGTGCATGGGATTCTCCCACGGCTATGGGAAAGTGCCGGAAACATCGTACAGCATCGCTGCCATCCGCGCAGCACATGACTACGGCTGTACCTTCTTCGATACCGCTGAAACGTACGGCAGGGAACAGTTCTACCCGGGCCACAACGAAGAAATCGTCGGCCGCACTGTCGAAGGATTCAGGAAGGACATCGTCCTTGCGACGAAGCTCCATATTTCCACAGAGGAATACGATCCAGAAGGGGACATCTACAACGTCCTTCTCCGCCACCTGACCGCATCCATGAGACGCCTCCGCACCGATTACGTCGACCTCTACTATCTACATCGCTTCAACGAAGCCATTCCGATCGAGAAAATCGCAGAAGGCATGGGCCGTCTGATCAGGGAAGGAAAAATCCGCGGCTGGGGCCTCTCCCAGGTCGATGTTTCCATCCTTTCCAAAGCCCATGAAATCACGCCCGTCACCGCCGTGCAGAACCTGTACTCCATGGTCGAAAGAGACTGCGAAAAGGAAATCTTCCCGTACTGCATCGAGCATCACATCGGCGTCGTGCCCTTCTCGCCCCTCGCCAGCGGCCTCCTCTCCGGCAAAGTCACCGCCGAAACCAAATTCGGCACTGACGACGTCAGAAAATTCGTCCCGCAGCTCTCCAAAGAAAACCTCGAAGGCAACCGCCCGATCGTAGAAATCCTCGAAGAATTCGCCAAAGTGAAAAAAGCCACGCCCGCGCAGATTTCCCTCGCATGGATGCTCTATAAATACCCCAACGTCGTCCCGATCCCGGGATCCAAGAACAAAGAAAGAATCCTCGAAAACCTCAAAGCCTCCGAAGTCACCCTCACCAAGACCGAATTCGCCCGGCTTGAAGAAGCCCTTGGCGCCATGGAAATCCACGGCCACAGAGGCATCAACGAATCCCAGCAGCACTCCTTCTCCAGCCACTGGATGAAGAAATAGGGGCTTGATCTCGCTGCGTTCGAGGAACCTTTTATAAAAACCAATGAATACTGCACCCCTTTCTCCGGCAACTTTAGAAAATGCATTTTATAAAAAACCATAAAACCAGCCTAGAGGCTGAAGAAATGCAACTCATCCGCCCGACATCAGAATTTAAGGTCGGGCACCTT
>ERZ839767.4468-NODE-4468-length-14112-cov-2.784591_pt1 | contig 14112 bp, 6 predicted proteins | sample MGYA00519879_ERZ839767 | MGnify/ENA primary metagenome ERZ839767 (study PRJEB31850, sample SAMEA3708852) | human gut metagenome | biome: human gut; feature: human-associated habitat; material: faeces | place: China | collected 2014 ...
CCCAATAACTGCCGCCCGCCGAACTCTTGGATAAAGCCTCATAGGCTCCACGCACTTTCGTTGATAAAATCTCCGAGCCTCTGAACAGATTCCTGTGTTGGTAACTCACACTGGAAGCAAAACCGAAATCACCAGCCGAGTTCGTTCCTTCCAGGTCAACACCAAAACCTTGTAGCTTTGCCGGAGAAGTCAGGATGGTACAATTCAACATCATCGTGTCGCGTTCTTCCACTTCCGTAAAACGTATATTTACATTCCTCAATGCGCGGAGAGCGGCAAACGAAGAGTAAGTTTGTTCAACAGCCCGTTCGTTAAATAACCTGCCGGGAGTTATATAAGTACTTCTACGTAAAACATTTGGGCGGATAGTTCTACCATTCTCTCCGTAGAGAATCTGTAAATCTCCTGCTTTCACCGTATCGGCAGAAGCAAACGACAAGTCACTCTGCGTCTGATTCAGCGGATCATAATCTGTCACAATCGTTACATCTTTGATGTAATATTGGCGATGCAGGGTATCGACAACAGAACCGTCCGGCTTTAATTTACGGTAAGGTTTAAGAATCATATCCAAATCCACAATATTCCTATTGTAGGAACTATCTGCCAGATAAGCCAGGTAATCACGGTTAAATGCATAATATCCTCTTCTACGGAGCAATGTCGTGATGCGTTGCCGCTCCTTATCCAGTATATCCCTGTCAAACAGGGAACTGTCTTTCACCAAAGAGGTATAGTCTTCCGGATATACCCGAAAAGCCGAAGAGGCAGCCGAACGCTTAGGAGCTTTCAAATGGGCAATACTGTCAATCTTCGAATCATCCAGTTCCATCGTATAATTATGTATCCGGTAAGGCTCATTCGAATTAATCTTATAAATGACAACCGCCTTCTTCTGCCGCGAAGTATCTATCTCGGCCGAGACCTCCGCATTCACGTATCCTTTATTGATAAAGAACCGCCTCAACTCATCCGTCGATTGCTCCACCAATGTAGTATCCAGAATAACAGGCGGCTCCCCGATCCGGCGAAGCTGCTTGCTGAGCCAACGTTTTTCATTCCGGCCCGACCAGTCATAAACAAAAAGTTGCCATTTCATCAATCCGAACACTTTAAAGTTCGGTTGCTGTCTGAGATATGGCTTCAGCTCATTTGTTTTATAAGATTTATTATCGGAGACAATCTCTACTTTATCCAGCAGATATTCACCGTCACCGACATATTTCGTCGTACTACAGGCGGCCAGCATCCAAACAAGGCATATGAAATATAGTATATGGAGGATTCCCTTCATTATTCGAGCTTTTACGCACGCAAATGTAGCTGAAATTATTCAGAAAGGCAACTAGTCGATACAAGATACAATAAAGGGAATGCCTTTTTGAATAAAAAAATGGCGGCCATTAATAATATGACCGCCATTCAGTTACAAATATCTATGAAGATTTATATTGTATCCACAATTACTTAACCTCCATTTTTTCCGAACATACCTGTGTTACACTTTCGGCTTTAACGATATAAATGCCGGGAGCCAAGTCTTTGACATAGACCGTCTGCATATTCAGATTATCCAAATAGCGCAAACGCTGTCCGGAGACGCTATAGACGGAGATCCGGGTAAGCGGATCAACCGATGAAACCACAATCTGACCGTTTCCATTGGCATAACATACAATCTCGTTGCGAGCGATCACCTCGTTCGACGTAGCGATCGAGCCATTCAGGAAGTAGCGTCCGGAAGTATTGCCGGAGACAGTCAGGGTCAAACCGTCAGTCACCGGATAAACCTTGCCACTCTGCTTGTCTACTAATGTAACATTCTGCATATCTCCCGACAGCTTGAAACTCAGTTCTACCGGAGAAGCATCTTTACCATAAATACCGACCGGAATATCTTTCAGTTCCGGCGTCACGTTGATAGCCGTCATCTGATTACCGGCAAGTGTATACACTTGCGGAGCGGCGACTTCCTCATTGATCAGCAAGGCTGCATCTTCACCTTCTATATAGCTGTCTGATGCTGTAACAAGACCTGCCACAAGCGCAGTGTTATGTACACCACCACGGCTGGCAGTGATACGCAATTGAGGCAATGTCTTTTCTGATGCCGCAGCAGTAGCGGAACGCAAGCCGACTTTCTTTCCTGAAGTGGGGGCCTTGGCTATCATAGCTGTAGTAAATACAGCATTTTTCAAATCATTTTTAATAAATGATTGAAGAGGAGCTACATAGTTTGGATCGTAATCACTATCCGTAGATAAGTTATACTCGGCACCAACGATATTAGTTATCATAGTATTGCCATTTAAAATATAATATATACTACCCGATCCGTTCTCTTTTATGAATTCTGACATATCCAAATGTGACATAAACGGATTTCCGAACATACCGGTTGTTTGAACAGTCAAAGATTCTTTCTCATCCGGACTAAAATAGAAACGACCATTCTTCTCTGTCCGATTTTTAGAGATATCTATATAGTAGTCTTTAATATTACCATCATTACTATAATAATAATACTTTGAATCTTCTTTCGGCAAACGGAATAACACTTTTTCCTTTCTATTCAGGAACTTAGTCGAAACTTTTGTCCCAATAGAGAAACCGTGCCCTGGAGCAAACGAGACATTCACATCGTTATACAGATTCGACCAATTACCTTTAACAGCATATTCAACCGGTTTATCTTTAGGATAAACAACTGTTACAGAAGAATTATTCCAACCGCGCATATAGACAGCAGGATTCCAACGGGTATAATCCGTATTGTTTAGATATTCAATCTCATTAAACGCCGGAGTCTCCTGTCGTGCATATTTACCGATACTTTTACCTGCCGGCAAATACATATCTCCCGAAACAACACCTTTCAAAGGTGAAGCAAGCATATACCAACGGTTCGGATCCATTTCGTAGTCTACATGAGCTTTATTGTAGGTCAGGTATTCCGTATGCAGGATTTCCGATTCAGGCTTGATGTAAATTTCGTCGCATGCGTTGCCGTAGAAACGGACACAGGCGAAAGAATGTTCAGATAGTGCATTAACCGGTTTTCGGTTTAGTTCCACTTCAAAAGCCGGATCAGCCAACAAGTCATATTCGATGTTTTTAGTGGCAGCACCGATTTCATCCGATACATTTATACCAGGCATCATATTCAACAAGACGTTTTCAGGATCTTTTTCCTGGTCACCGGTATTCTTCTCCAGCTTGTATAGATGAGGATAAGCGGCATAAGCAGCCCCCTTATCCCCATAAGAATAAGAACCATCTTTTTCTTCTACTGTAGCTTTGCCATGAATTGTCACTTTCGTGAAACGCATCGGAGTGTAAGCTTCGGGATGTGTGCCATTGGCCTCGGCTGCTACTTTATCACCTAATATATAAAGCTCTGCATTTGTAGAACGTCTCCAATGATTCAGGTCGTCATTATTCCAGTTATGCTTTGTCTTTTCACTACCTACCCAAGTCACGTATTCCGGTACGATTTTGAGGGTAAGTTTAAAAGAATTTTCGTAAGCTATTTTGTCTACATTATCCTTATAAATTACAGCGTATGGTATATCAACCATATACCAGAAGCCTTCACGGAAATTACCGATAGCCTTGTCTGTAAATCTAATCTCGAAATAATTCTCCTTCCAATTAGCAGTAGTATTTTTATCTACAAGCTTATCCAATGTCGCAATTACAAGATCTTGATTGTTTACAAACTCCTTATCAGCAGTCCGGACTACTTTTATATCCGCATTATTTTTATTCTTAGAGAATATTCTATTTGCCTTTCCCGAATTCCGGAAATGAATAGGAATACGCAACGTTCCATTATTCTTCACCATCTCCCGAATCTGAACCAAGCCAACACGAACCGAACGAACATACGAACCGGTCTCCGGATCTTTATCCGGTTGAGGGTTATCGGGATCATCAGGATCTTCCGGATCGAGTTCTGGTACATCCGGATCACCCGGCGTAATTGTCGGAGGTGTTCCACCTAATTTGATCACTACAGGCTCCGTGCAATACAAATCACTTTCAATTTCCTCACCGGTTGTTGGATCCTTTTGTTTAGCTCGTGCCAGACCAACTACAGATTGGTATCCTCCAACCATCTCGTAATCAAAAGAAGAAGCTTCTAAAACAAACAAACCTTTAGGAGTACTTTTACTATAGAAACCATATTTATCTTGTAAAGCTTCTTTCAAAATATCTCTATTATTGCTTGCATTAGTTGAAATCTCACTTAAGGCTCCCCATATCGAATAAGATTTTCCATCTACCTCTACTGTTAATTTTTTAGCCTCTTCCAGAGTTCCAATAAACCAGTCGAAGCTGGCATTTTCCAATATATTCCATTTATCGTCTTTGAAATATTGAAAATTACCGACAATACGATACGTATTTTCTTGTTCTACATCTTCTTCCGATATTTCAGTTTGCGTATCATCCGAACCATATATTTTAAAGCGATCTTCTGCAACCGATATCTCAAACGGATCTCCAATCAAAGCACAAGCATCACATACAGGCGATATCTCCCCAGCTCCATTACCTATCGGTTGTGATGAAATTCTAGCTATATACTTCTTACTCTTAAAATATTGACCGATTTCCAGAGACATAGAATAGATTTTATCTGTATTGTCTTTTTGTTCAGAACCAAAAGATGAATAATCAACCCATCCCATGTCTTCCTTACGTGTGGAAAGATAAGAGACACGACAATACTCAGGTTCTCCATCACCGTTATAATCTATTTTGAGAGGCTCATTCGTATTTTCAGAGTCATAAATAGAATAATAAATCTTTGTGAAGTAATTTTCTACAGCTTCGGCTGGATTATCCGGATATTTAGTTTTTATATATCCCACCAACGCAGCAGGCAATGATTCTTCATCCCATACGACATCTTGATTCACACCCGATACCGGTTCACCTTTCGTCAGTCCCATTACATCTATTATATTGCTATAACTTGTCACAAACCGTACCTCTTTTAACTCCGTATCACACAAATCTCCAGCTTGAACAATTCCCACTTCCGGTTTTCTTTTGAAGATACGGATATCGTCGATAGCATAGTCGGCCCCATCAGTATGAGGCTCGTTGTTCTGAACTTCCAAACGAAAATCAGAGCATCCTGCGATCTTTTCTTCTGAAACAACGAACTTATAATGAAATTGCTGCCATTCCATCAGGTACTCATTTACCTCAGTTTCTTTGTTATTAGAACCTGTGCTTGAGACATAGTGATCTAATGCATCACCTGTTGTAAATCGATGAAGTACAACCTCTTCCCCATCTTTAGTTGCCTTAAAAAGCAAATTCAAATTAGGACGTAAAGGTCTATTCCCATCTGCATTACAAGGACGCGTCATATCCGCAAGCCACCCCGTCACCGTCAACTCCGTATTTCCACAAATAGTGCCATCTATCGGTACAGCCACCAATGTTCCCGGTTCATCCGTTGCATCAATATAATAAAAAAAGCCATTTTTTTCATTTTCTGTACCTTTCGTTATTTCATATGTTCGATCATACAAAGGCTTTTCTTGATACATCTGAACAGTATGATTATGCGCTTTTTCGATATAAGGAGTTATCCACTTATAAACTCTATTCACACCGTTTTCTGTCGAACAGTTGTCTCCATTTTGGGAATGCCCAAAAGCATTTGCACTTCTGAACAAGCCATATATACCCGGAGCTGAAGTAAAACACTTCCCGTCTTTATCCAATAAAGACTTACCATTTTTTGCTAAAAATCCGTAAGTCGTATAAGAGTCACTAAATGAACCTAATGGTTCATTTGACATATTATCTCCCTTTTGAATCCCTTTTGTTGCATTGTTTTGGTCAAAATCAACCAATCCAATCAGTTCATATTTTTTTGTATTACCTCTAGGCCACCTTACACTTTGTTCTGTTTTGTCTATATCTTTTTCTAGCAAAAAATTTGCATTTTCAATCGGACGAAAAGTAAATCGGGCGATAATAGGACTTTCACCCGTATGCCCCGGCATTTCACATACAGCCCGAACCTCCACCGTGAAATCTTCAGTTACATTTTTCACATCTAGTTTCTGATTTTGCTGCAAAGTAAGAGATGCTGTTTTCGTTATCAGTTTAAAATCTTCAAACGCATCACTTTTTCCTACTATCCTATACTGAAATTTCGCACCTTGATGTGTGAGATCTCCCTCTTTCCAAAAATAATTATCCGGAGCATAAGGCATCGAGAAATTTATATACTCAGAACCTTTTGGAAAATATATTGAATCTGGATCCGGATTACCATTAATTTGAGAAATACATTCTTCTGCCGTTTTGATTTCATAAATATATCGCTTCAACAATGTAGGTTCCTGATAATTATTATTTGATATTTTTTTTCCATCTTTATAAATACTCACATCACAATAGACTATGTCATTCCCGGTATAAACATTGGGTAATTCATAAGTTATAGTAGAAGCATCAATACCTAATCCGCCAGTCACTACATTATCTTCTTTTAATCTATTTGACCAAATCAAACCATCTGTTTCTTTTACTTTTGCAAAGTAATCTTTTGTAACATATGAGTTATTACCATCAGTTTTTATACCCAGATATCCTCCACGTGCTTGAGCCTGATCACTGGTAACAGTTATTACCTCATGTCGAATAGTTCCTTTGCCTTTTACATACCAATGAACAAACCAGTTATAAGAGACATCACTACCAGATCTGGTGTTGATATTCAATTCAGGAAGAGATAACTTACGTGGTTTGTCTGGATCGACATAAATCGTCTTTACTTCAGAATGAACTTTATCATGATTTTCTGAAAGAACCAAACTAATTTCAGTTTTCTGCCCCCACGCAACCATCCCCCCTCCTGTCAGCAAGGCGAACGACATAATCAGCATCCGAAGCCACCTGTCATATTTTATTTTATTTCGTTTCATCGTATTCTAATTTAGTTATAACATCGGTTGTTTTTATCTTTTGAACTGCTTATCGAGTAACCCTTCATTTACTCGATAAGCAGACGTACGTCTGTTCGATGAACAGGAGCCCATCTGTTCGATAAGCAGACGCCCGCCTGTTCAACGAGCAGACGGACTCATGTTGAATATTTCCGCAAATTTCAGCGTAACTGGAAAAACAGATACCACCTGACCGTTGCTTGTTGCTTTCAACTTAAAGCTAAGGCTCTTTCCATTATCAGCATATCCAACCATACAACCCTTTATCGTCTTACCTGCTAATTCTAACTGTTTATCTATTAATAAATCAGAATTTTCAACATCTATGATTGACCATTGGATATCATTCGGTACAGTCAATTGATTTTCCGGCGATTTCAACATTCCGATTTCAAGAGTAAACGGACCACCACCATACAGCGTACCGTTCAAACCTTCCATCACCTCCGACGTCATCACTGGATAACCACCGATCGGCGGATTTTCTCCTTTCAACTTCAAAGTCAACGTGTAACCACAAACCCACAAGTTCAGACTCCAAATATGATTGCGTTCGACTTCCGTGTTTTTAGTATATCTTATTCCACTATGCATCTTGGCATCATGAAATATCTCCCCCTCACTTGTCGTATTAAAATCAAGCCGGAAACCTTTTGCCTGAGCTGTCTCAAAAACATACATCCAGTCGGAGGTATATTCTTCCGGCTTATTCCCCATCGGTTGCAGCGTTGTCTTCGCAGGTAAAAAACTCACATCGCCTTTTTCATACGAATCCTTAATAGCCCCACCAAACAAAAGTGTTCTACTATTGAAAGAGCCCAATGTAAGACCATCCAACTGTAACCCGTGATTTGTCGCATTAGCCACCTTCACCTGCAAACGACTCACTAAACGGGTAAGTTCGATTCTTTTCTTTACCGAAAAGGCCTCCCACGTCTCAGCGTAACTCATTGGAAGATAAACTCCACTCCCCGGGTCAAAACCACCTTCAGGCCAGAAGACCTCTTCCGGTAGCATCGGCATCTCATCACCTTCTTCTGCCTCGATAGCAGCTTTCAGCGTCTCATTATTCAGCGACTCCCAATTGGCAAATGCATAAATTCGTTTCGTTCCTTTGGGCAGTCGGAACTCTTCGGAACTCCAACTTGTCAGTTCACCCTTCAAAGCCTTCTCATCATTCGTTAAATCGGGCAAAAACTTCTTCTCAATCTTTTGGGTAGAATTATTGACAATCAGCACGACCAGCGAATTGATCTGTTCACCCGGCAAAGCATTCTCGTCTTTCTTTTCCACCTCCTCACCTTCGTCAGCTTTCGTTTGCAGCGAGGGCGCAACATCCGCTATGCCCACTTGCAAATCCACCTCCACCATTTCGGGAAGGTCCAGGTCGCCGGAGCCACCCTTCTCGCCACTCACACAACCGAAGGCGAGAAAAGCAAGCAGGCAGACAACCGCTGACAGGTTCCTATATGGATTCAATCGACCTTTCATAATGTCATCTCCTCATTTCCAAGTGTCAAGTCTTCCAAACGAACAATCCAGTCATCAACGATCACTTCAAGACAGTGTGCCCGTCCGCCGACAATGTCAACGTATGCGGTGATCACATATTCGTCTTGCCGATCCAAATACTCCTGTCCCGGTAGTTTATGAGATGCTATCTGTGTCAATTTCAGGAGTTCCGTGAGACTGACGTTGATAAACGGCGTCTTCTCACTCGCATAACGGATACGAAGCGTACCGGTAGTGTTGTCGATCAGACGAAGTGTATTCAATTCCGTACAAACAGCCTCATACTTAATCGTTTCGTTACCGGAGGCTTTCACTTCCTCTACTTGTTGCAAATAAGGCAACCAGGTGATTCGTGTAGGAGAAACCGGTTCATTGTGCGCATCAAGATCACCGTTTGTGGTAGTAACAGCAAAGTCGAATGCATCCGACGTCAGTTTCGTTCCCCGGTTGGCATCGATCAATATGAAACGTATCTTATTGGTATTCTTTACCAATGGGAACTCGGTATCGGTAGTACCTCCGATAGGTATCGTATATTCCAGTTCCCCTTGAAAAAGGCCTGACAATTCGCGGTCGACACGATTTTCCACCATTTGTACCGACATACGGAAGTCATCGATAGAAGAACCGGGGGCCGGTTCCGTCCACGTATAATCCTGAGCGTTCAAACCGGCCCAAGCCAACAGGCGGTAATCGCCCGGGGCTAGTTCGCTCAGATCCACTTCGTTCTTTTTTAACTCTTCCCCCTCGATCAGGCGAGATGAAAGAAACTTGCCATCAGCACTATAAATATACAAACGAACATTTTTTGCTGCCTCCTGATTCTCCATTTCATAGGCAAATGCATCGGCATGTTTGATATTATGCCGGTAAACAAAACGGAGTGTATGCCGACAAAGAGGTAGTTCGTCATGGATATAATCGCATGAAGCCAACCCGGCCAGGCACAACAGTACCAGTACCGGGAAAAAGATATATTTTGTTGTTATTGATTTCATCGTTTTCTTATTTTAACGGTTAGAAATAAAACGTTTCAGGGTCGATTATCAACCAAGGTTTCACAACCACCTCGATCTGGATAAGCGGATCGATATCGGGATCATCCGGATCATCGGGACCGGGTGGCGTTGGATCGTCCGGGTCATCAGGTCCGGGAGGTGTTGGATCGTCAGGATCGTCCGGGTTATCAGGTCCGGGAGGCGTCGGATCATCCGGGTCATCAGGACCAGGTGGCGTCGGATCGACAGGTTCCGGATCGAACGGTGGTTCGTAAGGAATATCTTTTCCCAAACCGTAAATATCACTGATGCGCAGCTTATAAACATTGTTGCGCACAATAGCATACTCCATAATCCCCTTTGAAGGGTCGTTGTTGTTAGAATGACGAATCCAATGAGTATAATAGCAAACTCCGTCAGCATACGTATGTAGTCCGTAACGCGCCAACAATCGGCGAGTGTCCTTGCCATTCAGATTAATAATGGATGTACCGTTCGTACCCAACGAGTACCCAAAGGTGACGTACATATAATTATTCCAAGATAACTGGTAGGCTTCTGCTTCGGTCAAACGGTCGGTTGCCGTCTTGCCTTTTGCCTTCTGAGTAAGAAAACGACTGTAACCCACCGGATCGTTATCCTTTAACTCCTTCGTCAACTTCTCGACGTCGCCCCAAGTCTTACCGGCAAAATCATAGCCGACAACATTCGTGCCGTTACCTGTAAAGGCAACCATTGCAGCTTCCGCTGAATTGTATATAACCCCTTTATATGCAAAAAACGTGAATGGTGCACCATCCAAGCCCGTCCGTTCGATCGCTTTACCGGAAACCGGATCATAAACAATACATTTCTTAGGTCCATAAGAAGCTTTAAATACAACTCCCGTATTGATATAAGGCGATTGTTCCGCCTTAGCCACCGTATTTTCTTTCGTGTAACCCACACGGTACCAGTCACCCACACGTTCACCCAAACCGGGAGCAAACTTCCAGTTGGATACTGATGTACCGTAGCTCGTAAAATAATTTTCGTAAAGCGAAGCAAGCGGTTGTCCGGAACCGGAAGGCTGTTCCGGATTAAAAACGCGACGATCCACATTTGCCAGCGTCTTCTTGCGACTCCATGGATCCAGCACGTAGTTGGTCTGGTGATCACCCCATTCAGGCAATTCCAAGCCGAGGTATTCAAGCGTACTTTCCGCACCGTACGAGCCATCCGATGCCGCACCTATCACTCGTTTGAGCATATAGGAACCGGCATCCAGCTTGTTTACAATCAAGGCTCCGGTAATGGAAACCTGGGCCTCGCCAGCTGTCTTGTCCGTCACATCATAATATTTGTGTACCAATTGATAATCGATACGTGCCGCATGACGTTCCACCTCGACTGTGGCAGAAGCCGGATTATCGATCGTATTCTCACCACAGATATACACTTGTGTGTCCAAATGACCATCCGAAGCCATCACAAAACGAGAATATTTTCCTCCATTCTCCGTCCAGGCACGCTTTTGCAAATAGTCACGCACACCGCCGAGCGTCATTCCCTGAAGCTGCGAACGTATGTTGCCGGTGTTGGTAATGACCAACAAGTCATACCAGCCACCCGGAAGGCCCACTAATACTGGTTCGGTGCGATTGTCACCCTCCATGGCATTACGGTCCAAATACAAAATCTTATCTATCGGGGTCGAAGCAGGAGAATTCACACCGTCTGTCCCTTGATAAAAGAGTAGCATCAGATCGTCGATGCGCGTCTCGTAGTCCTGTCCCGGCTCATAGCCGTCACCGTTCTCGCCACCGGTAGGGTTTGAACGGGTTAAGTGTTTGGCTTCCGGACTACTGATAGTCAGACGAAGGTAGTTTTCCACCACCACATCCTCCTCTCCGTCATCACGGTTCAAATGAACTTCGTCAGTACAGCCAACCTGCATAATACAGGTTGCCATACAGACGTATAAAAGATATTTATAGGCTATGTTCATAATCAATCATTTTTTGACGTTTTTCATTCTTCACGTTTTGCTTTGATCTGTTCGAGGTTTGCCTGGGCCGATTTACCTGTCACCGGACTATTCTGCAACGTATTCAAAATCTTTTCCGCACCGTCCAGATCGCCGCGAAGCATCAGAATAGATGCACGTGCCAACTGTTTCTCATCTCCTTCGGCTGCTTTCTGAAGGTAACGTTCGGCTTGTTCCAACTGGCCTCTTTGAATAGCTGTGTTGGCGGCATTCAGGTTCGATACCGGATCTTCAGGGAACATGCGAACGGCTATTTCGAATACCTCGTTATATTTCTCACTTCCAGCCTCGTAGCTTTGAGCCACCATAAACATTTCATTCAGACTCAACTGCTTCGGATCAGTATAGATAAGCGACCGGGCTTCTTCGGCTGTGAAATTGCGGATGTTATACTTCACCACATAATCCGAATGGCGTAACGCAGGATAAACATCCCTGAGCAAAATTTTATAAGAGTTACCACCATTCAATACTTTCAACTTCTGTTCCTTCTTATCGAGGTCGCGTGGTTCCTGATCACGAATAATAGCCAGCAACTCGGCTTTGTCCGGTAAATTCATTTCTTCCAGACGCTTTTCCAATCCATCCCAGTCTTCCGGTTCGAAATCTACGCTGAATGTAGCATATTCGAAACGATAAAGACTTTTCACGTAGTCGCGCAAGGCCTTGGCACGGTTTTCCGCTAAATATGTGTTATTGGCGTATGAGCCTTCGGGAGAAGCAAAACCTTTGATCCACACTTCCGTGATGGTAGCATACGGATCGTCTTTCACGGACTCGACCGTCGCACGGATAGCTGCCAGCTCACGCGGATTGTTTCGGTAGTCGGGATAAATCGTTATTTTGTTAACCGGGAAATCCAGAAACGCTTTTCCTTCGATCGAACGCGCCTTGACCGCCTCGGCTTCAGGCGTACGATAGGCAAGCAACGGTCTCAAAACAACCGGCTCTGACAAATTGATCGGAAAGAGTGGAGAACGGTCGTTCTGCAACGCTTCCCAACCACAACCGCAGAGGTCGGTTACGAGAGCCACTTCCGACTTCTTCATCCAAGGCGCCATTGGTGTGCGAGTGGTGTATTCAAAGAATTGTTCCTCACCATTATTACGACGCAGTTCATATTCCCCGTGTGTCGAATAAGTACGCCCTGTGCGGTCGTACAAAATATGACGATCGCGACCATTGAGAATAACCGGTGTCAAAGGGCGGATACTATCCCCCGAAACAACCACCGGTGTGCATACCAGACTACGGTCAGCAGGAACCTTCACTTTACCAAAATCGAACGTCATACCAATAATCAACGCATTGTCCGATTTCTCTACAATCTTATCCTTTACTTTAATCTCCTGTGCCTGCAAAGCAGTTGCCGCCAGCAGACTCGTTACTATAAGTATATGTTTGTTCATTTTCATAAGGCGGCGAAAATTAAAATTGATAAATCAGGTTAATTGCAGCCTGTGTTGGACCGAAATAATGTTTCTTGACGTATTCCTGACGACGACCGCAGTTTGTACAGGGGTATTTCTCCGATTCGAGATAGAGATATCCCACACCGACCGTCGCTTCCAGATTCCAATGCTTGGAAAGCAACCATGAATAACCGTAGCTAACTCCTACTCCTGCCCCCCAACCTTGATGGCGTTCATTCTCGGTACCCAGTATTTTGATGTCCGATATATTATATAATATGTAAGGGACATGCAGACCGATAAAATGTTTGTAGGAAGTTTCACAAAACCAATAACGCAACTCCGGATGAAGTCGCCAATGCTTAAGAGATTTACCATAGCTACCATCCTCTTTCTTTCCGTCGAACGGGTTCAGACCGGTCTCTATATCTAATGACCAATGACGTGCCAGACGGAATTCAACTCCGGCATTGAAAGTCGCCATCGCTCCCCAATACGGAATATTCGTTTTCAGACCGACGACTGATCCTTTCTGGCCACTCAATCTATCCTGTGCATAAAACGACAATGGAATCACAAACAGGAAGATCATGATAACAAGTTTTCTCATCATACTTTTTGTTTTTAGTTATTTTGTTTTATTCGTTTATTATCTTCTTCACATCGCTATCAATCTATTCATTTCATTCATATCCAAACTACATGCATTAGGGTTACATGTAAATTAAGTAAATAAAATATATATAATTTTTTGCTGTGCATACAGCAAAAAACCCTCATGAGGGTTACTGGATTTATCCATCAATACTAATTTTTCGAAAACTTCGCCTTAAAATTATAAATTATAAAAAGAGATTATTCCAAATACCATCAATTTCAAGACATATGGTATCATAATAGAGAAATTTGTTCCTTCATTAGTTCACAAAGACAATAGGCACAATCCTCCTAAAAGAAGAACTGTAATGTATTTACCTTATATCCACTTTTCAATGAAATGTAACTGAAATTAAATAAATTCCTGTACTTTTGCTTTGTAAAAAGAGTAAAGATGCTGAGCAAAGGGAAACTAAAATACATCCATTCGTTAGAAATGAAGAAATATCGGAACGAACTGAATGCATTCGTTGCCGAAGGAAATAAACTGGTTGCAGACATGCTGCACGCTTTCGAGTGCGAACTGATTC
>ERZ839767.4475-NODE-4475-length-14103-cov-3.689208_pt1 | contig 14103 bp, 10 predicted proteins | sample MGYA00519879_ERZ839767 | MGnify/ENA primary metagenome ERZ839767 (study PRJEB31850, sample SAMEA3708852) | human gut metagenome | biome: human gut; feature: human-associated habitat; material: faeces | place: China | collected 2014 ...
AGCTGGAATCGTAACCTGAATGGTCTTTAACTTTGTCTGATATCCGGTACCACGACAATCCGTACACTTGTCCTTTATGATCTTACCACTTCCATGACAATCCGGGCAGACCTGAACGTTACGAACCATACCAAACATTGACTGCTGTGTGATTGTAATCTGGCCGCGTCCCTGACACTTCGGACATGTAATAGGAGAAGTTCCTGGCTTTGCACCTGATCCATGACATGTCGGACACGGATCCTTTAAGTTTAGCTTCAGCTCCTTCTCGCAGCCCTTTACAGACTCATCAAAAGTAATGCGTACTGCCGTTCGAAGATTTGCGCCCTTCATAGGACCGTCATTTCTTCTGCTTCGTCCGCCGCCAAATAAATCGCCAAAGATATCTCCAAAGATGTCTCCCAGATCGCCGCTAAAGCCACTAAAACCACCGCCGTAGCCTCCGCCGCTGCCATCAAATGCTGCATGACCAAACTGATCATACTGTGCACGCTTTTCCTTATCACTTAATACACTGTAAGCCTCTGAGGCCTCCTTAAAAATTTCTGCAGCTTCTGCGCTCGGGTTAATATCCGGATGATACTTCTTGGCAATCTCTCTGTATGCCTTTTTTATGGCGGCATCATCAGCGTCCTTCGCTACACCAAGGACTTCGTAGTAATCTCTCTTCTCTGCCATAAATACTCCCATCTGGGCAACCGCTCAAAGCCGCTTCGGCCAAAAGGGCTACCAATACTTTTCTTACTCTTAACATGGCAAAACTCCTGGAGAAGTCCCCAAGAGCAATGCCATTTTTTATCTTACTAAAACTTCTTAATTATTTCAACCCACAGTTGATATTTTTTTCAAACTTTCTAATTAAGCGTTTTTTTTATTAAACTTCCTTGTAGTCTCCATCAACAACATCGTCAGAAGAAGATGAGGAACCTGCACCTGCGTTCATGTCTGGGCCTGCCTGTGCGCCACCCTGAGCTGCCTGTGCCTGCTCATACATCTTGGAGAACAGCTGCTGTGCACTGTTCTTTAAAGTCTCAGTCTTTGCCTTTAACTGCTCAGTCTGATCTGGTGTTACGTTGTTGATATCAGTAGAAGCTACCAGATCCTTCAGTGCCTGAAGGTCGCTCTCTACCTGACCCTTTAAGGTCGGATCCAGCTTATCGCCAACTTCCTTCATTGCATTCTCAGTCTGGAATACGAAGGAATCTGCCTCATTACGAGCATCTACGCCTTCCTTACGAGCCTTATCCTGTGCCTCGAACTCAGCTGCTTCCTTAACAGCCTTCTCGATATCAGAATCAGACATGTTGGAACCTGCAGTGATGGTGATGTGCTGCTCCTTACCAGTTCCAAGATCCTTAGCAGATACATTTACAATACCGTTTGCATCGATATCGAAAGTAACTTCGATCTGCGGAACACCTCTTCTTGCTGGTGCGATACCGTCCAGACGGAACTGTCCTAAGGACTTGTTGTCACGTGCAAACTGTCTCTCACCCTGTACAACGTTGATATCTACTGCTGTCTGATTATCAGCTGCGGTAGAGAAGATCTGGCTCTTCTTTGTCGGGATTGTAGTATTTCTCTCGATCAGATGAGTAGCAACACCACCCATAGTCTCGATTGAAAGAGTTAACGGAGTAACATCAAGCAGAAGGATATCACCTGCACCTGAATCACCTGCTAACTTACCACCCTGAATGGAAGCACCGATTGCTACACACTCATCTGGGTTCAGTGTCTTAGACGGCTCCTTACCAGTCAGTGCACGAACCTTATCCTGTGCGGAAATCATACGTGTTGAACCACCTACAAGAAGAACCTTATCAAGCTCTGCTGCTGTCAGTCCAGCACCCTCAAGAGCCTCTCTTACTGGTCTCTCAGTACGAGCGATCAGATCTGCAGTCAGCTCATCGAATTTTGCTCTTGTCAGTGTCATATCTAAGTGCTTCGGTCCCTCAGCAGTAGCGGTGATGAACGGAAGATTGATGTTTGTGGTAGTAGCGGTAGACAGCTCTTTCTTTGCCTTCTCTGCTGCTTCCTTTAATCTCTGCATAGCCATCTTATCGCCTGAAAGGTCGATGCCCTCTGTCTTCTTGAATTCATCAAGCATATACTGCGTAATTGCGTTATCGAAGTCATCACCACCGAGCTTGTTATCGCCGGCTGTTGCAAGAACCTCGATGACACCCTCACCGATCTCAATGATAGATACATCGAATGTACCACCACCTAAATCGTAAACCATGATTCTCTGCTCCTGCTCATTATCAAGACCATAGGAAAGAGCTGCTGCTGTAGGCTCGTTGATGATACGCTTTACATCAAGACCTGCGATCTTACCGGCATCCTTTGTTGCCTGTCTCTGTCCATCTGAGAAGTAAGCAGGAACTGTGATAACTGCCTCTGTAACCTTCTCTCCTAAGTATCCCTCTGCATCTGACTTCAGCTTCTGAAGGATCATTGCTGAAATCTCCTGTGGTGAATACTTCTTGCCATCTATCTCTACTCTGTAATCTGATCCCATGTGACGCTTGATAGATGAAATTGTCTTATCTGCGTTTGTAACTGCCTGACGCTTTGCAGGCTCACCTACTACTCTCTCTCCTGTCTTCAGGAAACCTACTACTGAAGGTGTTGTTCTCATACCCTCTGAGTTAGCTATAACTACAGGCTTACCACCTTCCATAACTGCTACACATGAATTTGTTGTACCTAAGTCAATACCTATAATCTTACCCATTGTCTTTTCCTCCTAGAAAAAAAATTTACAATATTAAGAAATCTCCCACTCCGTGGGTCCTTCTTATGAAGTTTAATTTGCTACCTTTACCATGCTAAATCTGAGCACCTGATCCTTGTACATGTAACCCTTCTGCATCTCTTCAACGATTACATTCTCTTCGTAGTTGTCATCCTCTACATGCATCACTGCATTGTGGAATGTAGGATCAAACTGTTCCCCGGCGCAATCCATAGGCTTTACACCTATGCTTTCCAATGACGTCATAAGCTGCTTATATATATTTGCAACTCCCGACTCGAATGGTCTGTCCTTATCCTCATCAGGAATGGCTGCCATTGCTCTCTCAAAATTGTCTACCACAGGAAGGAGCTTCTCAAGAACTCCCTTTGCACCTATGTCGTACAATTTGCCTGACTCTTTTTCATTTCTCTGGCGGATGTTCTCACACTCCGCAAGAAGTCTTGTGTACTTTGTCTCTGCATCCTTGCAGCGTTCCTTGAGCTTCTCGTTCTCCTCACGGAGAGCCTTGCCTCCACGTCTGTTCTCCTTTGCAACATGCTGTGGCTTTGCAGCCTCTGCCTGCTCCTCCGGAACGTCAACGGTCTCATCGACCTTGACTTCTGACTCAACGCCATCCTTTATCTCTGCTGAAGCATCTCCAACTATGGTCTCGGCTGCTGTCTGCTCTGTCTTAACCTTCTTGTCGGATGCAGTACTGTTATTGCTATCAGCCATTACATATCCTCCTATTCATCGTTATAATCTTATCTGTCTATCCATTGTTGTTAAATATGTCATCAAGCTCTCCGGTGAGTTCCTTGAGCATGCTCACAACTTTCTTGTAATCCATCCTCTTCGGTCCGATTATTCCTATCGTTCCTTTTGCACCCTCCGGCATCTTGTATGTTGCTGTTACAAGGGAGCAGTCCTTCAGGTTTTCATCGCTGTTCTCCTGTCCTATCAGGATCTGTATGTCGCTGTCCTGCTGGATCACATCCTCCACATGTTTTGCAAATTCTTCTTTGTCCTCTATGTCTTCCAGTGTTCCGAGCAGCTTCTCTGCGGATGACGTGTTCGCCAGCTCAGGGTACTTGAGTACATTCGTTGCTCCACTGGTATAAACCTTGAGATCATCGGCCTCATGGATCGCCTCCATGATTCCCTGGAATATCATCTCAAGGATCTCTGCATATTCACCTGCCTGAACCTTCATGGTCTGTATAAGTTCAAGATTGATATCCTGAAGTGCCGCGCCCTGAAGGAAGGTATTTAGCAGAATATTAAATTTTAAAATATCTTCATTCTTCAGGCTGTACGTCGTCTTGATCAGCTTATTCTTGACTATATTGCCATCAACCATGATGACCGCCAGCAATGTGGTCTCATCAACCTGTGACAACTGGATGAACTTTACTGTGTTGTTGTACTGTGGCATCGTAACCAGTGTTGCGTACTGAGTGTTAGTCGCAAGCACCTTTGCCACCTGCTTGAGAAGCTTCTCGAGCTTATCAACTCTATTCAGCAGATTCTCTCGCTCTGTCTGATCCTCTGCTTTCTCTTCATCCCTGTCTGCCATGATGCTGTCAACATAAAACCTGTAACCTGCATCTGTTGGAACTCTTCCTGCCGATGCATGTGGCTGGCATATATAACCCATATCCTCAAGATCTGACATCTCATTTCTTATGGTAGCCGGGCTGACATTCATGTCGGCCAGCTTGGAAATGGTTCTCGATCCAACGGGCTCTCCAGTCTCCAGGTAATTCGAAACGATCGCTTTTAGAATTCTGACTTTTCTCTCGTCAAGTTCCATACTCTCATTCCTTTTTGCTTTTAGTCTTATTAGCACTCAACATATCCGAGTGCTAACCACTAAACATAATCTAACACTGCCGCCCCCTTTTGTCAACAAAATAACGAATGTTTTTGTGTTTTTTTTATGTTTTGAAGGACGGTCGTGCCAGTATTATTCTATTAAGAAGTCCGCCAGGATCGTGTTGCTTACGTCGATGCCTTTTTTTGTGAGGCGGATCAGGCCGTGGTCATCTTCGAGGTGGCCGGTGGACTTGTATTTATCTATGACGGGGCCGTATATGTCGTAGATGGAGTGTCCAAAGTAGTCGTTGAATTTTTCTGCACTCACACCGGATATCATACGCAGGCCGAGGAACATATATTCCTCCATCAGCCTGTCTGCGTCAAGTTCTTCTTCCACATTGCGCATGTGTTCTATTATATCTCTTGCCTTACCCGAATTTGCGACGTGATCTCCGAATGTCATGAGCTCCCTGTGTCTTGCCATGCCGTCTATGTAGTCTTCCAGACTGGATGTGTTGGTGTAGCGTCTGCCGTACAGGAAGGACGCTGCTCCGATTCCGATTCCTATGTATTCCCCGAGGGTCCAGTAGACTATGTTATGTCTGCACTCGTAGCCAGCTTTGGCGTAATTGGATATCTCGTATCTGTGGTAGCCGCCGGTGCCTAAGAGCTTATTTGTTATGTCGTACATCTGCCTGTCCACGTCCTCATCCGGGATCTGTGACAGCAGGTTCTCATCTGCTGCCAGAGGAGTTCCGTCCTCCACTATGAGGCTGTAGGACGATATGTGCTCCGGCTTACACCTTAATACCTTGTCAAGGGTGTCCAGATATGACCTCATGGTCTGTCCCGGTATGTCTGACATCAGGTCTATATTTATATTGCGAAATCCGGCCTCCCTAGCCATGTCAAATGCGGCGAGGAACTGGTCATAATTGTGTATCCTGCCCAGAGCTTCCAGCTCATTTTTCTGTGCGGACTGAAGGCCTATGCTCATCCTGTTTATGCCATTTGCTATATACTCTGCTGCCTTACGGCTGGTCAGGGTGCCCGGATTTACCTCTATGCTTATCTCCGCATCCTCTGCGACATCGAACAGCTTCCTCACCGTCGTCATTACAAGTGTGATCTCGTCCGGCTCCAGTATGGATGGGGTTCCGCCTCCTATGTATATTGTCCTGACCTTGTGGGTCTCCGCCAAATACGAGTAGCTTTTCAGCTCCTCGCACAGGGCTTCGACGTATTTCTCACGGTACACTCCATATCCCGACATGCAGGCTGCCCCCACCGGAAATGACAGGAAGTCGCAGTATGCACATTTCTTCACACAGAATGGGATATGTATGTATATGCTGAGCGGCTTCTTCTCATATGACTCTAAAACTTCGTCATTATTTGCATCGCCGAAATCCCGATCTGAATTTTCGGTATTTATTATATCTATCATTAGTATCCTTCCTTTTTATTTCAAATATCGTCACCGCATGAAAAAAGCCGCTACTAAGAATGCTCCTGTCAGAATGCTCTCATTAACGGCTTTTCTACGATTCTATTATTTCTTATTTGATATAACCGTGTCACTGTGTTCCCGGTCTTTTCTATTCCTCATCAAGCTTCAGGACAGACATAAATGCCTTCTGTGGTATCTCCACATTGCCCACCTGTCTCATTCGCTTCTTTCCTTCCTTCTGCTTTTCAAGGAGCTTTCTCTTTCTGGATATATCTCCGCCGTAGCACTTGGCAAGGACATCCTTTCTCATGGCCTTGACTGTCTCGCGGGCTATTACCTTGCCGCCTATGGCCGCCTGGATCGGGATCTCGAACAGATGTCTCGGGATCTCGTCCTTGAGCTTCTCGCACATCTTTCTGCCCCTTTCATACGCTGTATCCTTGTGTATGATAAATGAGAGTGCATCGACCTCTTCCTTATTGATAAGGATGTCCAGCTTCACAAGCTCTGAGCGGACATAGCCCTTCATCTCATAGTCAAATGAAGCATAGCCCCTTGAACGCGACTTAAGTGCATCAAAGAAATCGTATATGATCTCGTTCAGTGGGAGGTCGTACTTGAGAAGCGCTCTTGTCTCCTCCATGTACTCCATGCTCTTGTACACGCCTCGTCTCTCCTGGCAGAGCTGCATGATGGCACCCACATACTCTGTTGTGACCATGATCTCCGCATCGACAAATGGCTCCTCCATGTACTCTATGGTGGATGGATCCGGCAGATTCGACGGATTGGTGAGCTCTATCACATTCCCATCTGTGGTATGTACCTTATATACAACGCCTGGCGCTGTGGTTACCAGATCAAGATTGAACTCCCTCTCCAGTCGCTCCTGAACTATCTCAAGGTGAAGCAGTCCAAGGAAACCACATCGGAAACCAAAGCCCAGTGCTATGGATGTCTCCGGCTCAAAGCTGAGCGCCGCATCATTTAACTGAAGTTTCTCAAGGGCATCCCTGAGATCCGGATACTTTGCTCCATCCGCAGGATAGAGTCCGCAGTATACCATAGGCTGTGCCTTCTTGTATCCAGGAAGCGCCTCGTCACATGGCCTGTCCGCCTGTGTGACTGTATCTCCCACTGTGGTATCCTGTACATTCTTAAGGCTGGCTGTTATGTAACCAACCATACCGGCTGACAGCTCATCACATGGGACAAATCTTCCCGCTCCGAATATTCCGACCTCAACCACCTCAGCCTCAGCTCCGGTGGCCATCATCCTTATGGTGGTTCCCTTCTTCACGCAGCCGTCAAATAATCGGCAGAATATGATAACTCCCTTGTAGGAGTCATACAGACTGTCGAATATAAGTGCCTTGAGTGGAGCCTCAGGGTCACCATGCGGTGCCGGCACCTTCTTCACGATCTGTTCAAGCACTTCTTCTATATTAATCCCATTCTTTGCCGATATCCTTGGGGCATCCTGTGCCTCTATTCCAATTACATCCTCGATCTCGTTCACGACCCTCTCCGGATCTGCTGACGGGAGGTCTATCTTGTTGATGACTGGCATGACATCAAGGTCATGATCCAGCGCCAGGTATACATTCGCCAGGGTCTGCGCCTCTATGCCCTGTGCGGCATCAACCACAAGTATGGCTCCCTCACAGGCTGCCAGACTTCGAGATACCTCATAATTGAAATCCACATGTCCCGGAGTGTCTATGAGATTGAATATGTACTCCTGTCCATCATTGGCATTGTACACGATCCTGACACACTGTGCCTTGATGGTGATTCCACGCTCCCTCTCAAGATCCATATTGTCAAGAACCTGATTCTGCATCTCCCTGCTGGTCAGAGTTCCGGTCTTCTCTATGATCCTGTCGGCAAGTGTTGATTTACCGTGATCTATATGCGCTATTATACAGAAATTTCTTATCTTTGACTGGTCTAAATGCTCCATGTTTTCACATCCTTATCTATGTCCCGCGCCTTGTATGTGCAGGCTCTTTTATTCTTATACTTGTCTTACTCGCATTTGACGTTAATATAACATGTATGAGCATATAACTGCAAGTGCCAATATGCCACTTAATCCTCACTTCAGAAGCACCTTTGCAAGCATTGCGGCAAATGGTTCGATGGCGTTGTATTCCTCCTCCACCGTGTTAGTCTGTGCGCCTATCTCTGCCAGCATGGCGTGCGGCATGAGATCCATGTTGTACCGGCTCGTACTTATGTATATCTTGCGCATCATGTCGCCGTAATTTGCCCTGCCCGCCAGATAGGTCTGAAGTGCAAATGCCATGTTGTCGACCTTGTTGTCATTGCTCCAATAGTCCACATCGTTGCCATCCTCGTCACGGCACATACCATTTAACAGCATGATCTGTGCTGTGGGCTTTCCATCCACATCTGTAACCAGATGTGTGTCATCCGGCACACCATCCCTGTGGAGATCTATGATGACCTCTATCTCAGGATTGTCCTTAAGTATCTGTGACACACCTTCCCTCGAATAATCATAGGAAGCGTTCCTGTCAAGAACCCCTGTCATCATGTCATATGCCGTGGTGTCGTGGTACACCGGTATGCCATATGTATCCGTGAGTATCTCCGCCAGGCGGTTGCCAAGTCCTATCACCGTGTCGTCAACCTCGCCCGGTCTTGAGTCCGCAAATGCCTCAGAGCCGTGGGTGTGATATATCAGAACCTTGTATCCGCCCGTGTCCATATCCAGCGACAGATCTTTGCCGAGCAGATTTTCCGCATCCAGCTCGTCTTTTTTTACGCACTTAGGGTATGTGGCGTTATAACAATATGAAAGGAGTGTATCTGCGTCCATACCTATATAAGAGCTCATTATATCCGCCATGGCCGACACAGTCCTGGCATCAGCGGATCTCTGCGCAGCTTCTGTGGTCTCAGTGCTGGCAGGCGCAGAAGTCTCTGAAGTCTCCGCCTGCGATGATGCCTCACCTTCGGAATCCGCATCCTCCGTCTGGTATGTCCTGCCCTCCTCGCACACCTCCCTGACCTGAGATTCCCAGTAATCCATGTAACAGTACACATCCGGCTCAGCCGCACCGGGGCTGTATATACTCTCGCCTGTTTCACCCGAAGAACTGCCATATATCCCGCTATACACCAGCTTCCACACATCATCAGTTATCCCGGTCTTTATCAATATCCCCGCGCACACCAGAATCACCCACGCAAGTATATACACAGTCTTCGTATGAAGCTTTCTGTCCGACATACATTTCCACCCCTTTTGAATATGCTATGGCCTCTGTTATCCATTATTCAAATATATGAGTGTACGTGCCAAATGATTCCCTGTATTTTTCTCTACATCGCTATGGCATTTATCGCCTCAGATATCGTAAAGCTGATGCGGCGCACTAGCTCGTCTATATTTTTCGGGGTCACGAACATATCCGCCATATCCTCGTCCAGAAGATTGCACGCTATCTGGTATCTCTGCTTCTCCGTGAACTCCCTCATGATCCTGCGCCCGTAGGTCTCGTTAAATGCATCAGCCACCTCATCCAGCGAATCGTCTATGATGGATGGAACGGAGATGACTGTCGGAACACCGACTGCGATCACGCGTCTGCCAAGGTTGTCTGAGCTCAGTGTCTTTCTGTTGTTGCCGACACCGGAGCCGGGGCTTATACCTGTATCCGTGAGCTGGATGGTGCATCCGAGTCTCTTGCTGCTTCTGGCCGCCAGGGCGTCTATTGCAACCACGATCTCCACGTCTATCTCATCGCATATTCCCCTGACTATATCCACAGTCTCTATTCCGGTCTGTGCCATGACTCCCGGACATATGGCACTCATGACCAGATCTGGCTTTCCCGGAGTGTCCAGGTGCCTTGTCACATACAGATTGTCTATGACCAGCGGGCCTATGGAATCCGGGGTGACCTGCCTGTTGCCAAGTCCGACCACCAGTATATTTCCCGCATGCCCCATGAGCTCCCTGAGTCTGCCCTCAAGCTCCGCCCTCAGAGGTTCATGTATGGACTCCTCATATTCCTTAAGCTTGGAACACTCTATCGTTATATATTGTCCCTTTGCCTTTCCCAGATTTTTCTCCCCTATCTCATCCAGCACCGTTATGGTGGTGGTCTTGATGCTCCTGTCCTCATTCACCACCGTCTTCACCTTGACCCCAGGCATATTTCTCCTGTCGGCTACATTTTCTCTGAGCTCTATCGCAAGATCCGTACGTATCTCCCTGTTCATATGCGTCCTCCTTACATAACCCATTACATGTATAATAAAATACCCCGGCGGATGCATTTTTATGTATCCGCCGGGGCATTCCACGGTAAATCTTACATTACCTTGCCAAGTATTCTGTTGATCACTTCAGGATATCCGCACACCCTGAGGACAGGTGGCTCCCACTCCAGGGATGCCGTCTGATAAAAGCATGTCGACACACCGACTTCTATTCCGCCCTCCATCTCTGATGATCTTACGATCCTTCCAAATTTCTTCTTGTCCTTAACAAGTCCCCAGGCGGCTTTGTTGATGGTAAATTCCACCACCGGGTAGCCTCCCACATATCCTGTCACCTTTGCGTCGTCCACATATGACAGCTCGTCCTTCCAGTATTCAACCGCTTCGTCTATTGATGCAAACATATATCTTCTCCTGTTTATTCTGCACTTTTTTATATTTATTATGCTTTTGAATCATACCGTTGTCAATTTACTCTTTCTGATTTTTTCGTTCACGTTTATTAATTTTTGTTTTGTTGCAATATTTTTTTCTTTATTATTATACTGTTATTTGATATACTAATTTGAAGTGTATATTAACGGCAGTAGTCTGCCCTTATTTAGAATTTACTTTTACAATTAAATAGCGGGGATCTATCCCCCAGGTTTTAAGGAGGTCTTTTTATGGATTTTACTAAGAAGGGAGCGGTGAAGGCTCAGAAGGAGCTGGTATCCAAGCTTCCAAGAAACCGGCGTAAGCTTAACATTTCTGTGTTTAAGATTATACTGGTGCTGGTGCTCGCCATTGTGATAGTCGGTGTCGGAGCCGGATTTGGAGCCCTCAAGGGTATTCTGGATGATACGCCGAACATCAACGCTGACGCTCTCATACCTAAGGGATACAAGACAACTCTTGTATACCAGAATGGAAAGGAGATCACGACACTTGCCAATTCCAACTCCAACCGAGAGTATGTGTATTACGACTCTATTCCTGAGGATCTTGTGAATGCATTTGTCGCTATAGAGGACAGACGTTTCTGGGAGCACAACGGAATCGATGTACAGGGTATCGCCAGAGCATTTATAAAGGGTCTCAAAAGCGGAGACTTCGATGAGGGTGCTTCCACTCTTACACAGCAGCTTATCAAGAACAACGTGTTCAACGTCGGACTGAATGAGTCAACTTTCCTGGATAAGCTTGAGCGTAAGGTTCAGGAGCAGTACCTGGCTGTGGATATGGAGAAGAAGATCGACAAGAAGTCGATAGTCGAGTATTATCTGAACACCATATATCTCGGAGAAGGCTGCTACGGTGTTGAGACCGCTGCCAAGACTTACTTCGGCAAGGGGCTCAGCCAGTTATCGGTATCTGAGTGTGCCGTGCTCGCAGCAATTCCGCAGAACCCTACCAAATACGATCCTCTCCTGTCGCCTGACGACAACAAGACCAGAAGGACCCAGGTTCTTAAATACATGCTGGATCTTGAGTATATAACACAGGCGCAGTATGACGAGGCTATAAACGATAACGTTTACAAGCGTATCGCTTCCGTATCTAAGAAGGAAGAAAAGCAGCAGAAGACAGAGGTCAACTCCTACTACACTGACGAGGTCATCAAGCAGCTTCAGAATGATCTGGTTGCCAAGGGCTACTCAGAGGACGAGGCAGAGTCACTGATCTGGTCAGGCGGACTCAAGGTCATCGTTTGTCAGGATCCTGAGATCCAGGAGATCGCTGACTCAGTTGTAAATGATACATCCTACTGGCCTGAGCCTGTATATCAGCTCAACTACGCTCTCACTCTTGCTGACAAGGAGACAAAGGTCCAGACAAACTACAGTGTAGAGAATCTCGAGAGCTGGTTTGCTGAACAGCAGGGCTACGATTATAGTGCAAGATATTACAGTGAGGATGAAGCCCGTGCAGCGGCTGACGAGTTCAGGGATGCCATGGTTGCCGAGACCGGCGACGAAGTCTTCATGGAGACATTCAAGCTTGTCATACAGCCACAGGTATCATTCACTCTCATGGACCAGAACACCGGTCAGGTCAAGGCACTTGTCGGAGGCCGTGGAGAGAAAACTGAGAACAGATCATTCAACCGTGCAACTGAGGCTACCAGACAGCCTGGTTCTTGCTTCAAGATAGTTGCCACATACCTTCCTGCACTGGACGCGTGCAACATGTCTCTTGCCACCGTATACGATGATGCACCTTACTACTATGAGAATGGTAATCAGGTATTTAACTGGTACGGCGGATACTGGGGACCTAAAACTATAAGATATGCTATCATGGAGTCTATGAATATCATAGCTGTAAAGTGTATCACAGACGTAACTCCACAGCTCGCATATGACTATCTGCTGAAGCTTGGATTTACAACTCTTGTTGAGAGAAAGACAGACAGCGATGGTCTCATCCTGTCAGATATCAACCAGTCACTTGCACTTGGTGGTCTGACAAATGGTATTACCAACCTAGAGATCACAGCTGCATATGCAACCATCGCCAACGGTGGTAATTATATAAAGCCTGTGTTCTACTCAGAGGTTTACGACCATGAAGGCAATCTTCTGATAGACAACAGGGAGCCTGAGAAGACACGTGTCATATCAGAGCAGACAGCATGGCTTCTCACAAGTGCCATGCACGACGTTGTAACAGGAGGTACCGGTTCAGGTGCCAACTCTTACACAGGTATGTATACAGCAGGTAAGACAGGTACCACATCAGGAGACTTTGATAACTGGTTCTGTGGTTATAACCCATACTACACAGCTTCTATATGGCTTGGAAATGATGAGAACATCACATACAGCCCTGGTTCTATCAAGTGCTATATGTGGAGAGATATCATGGATCAGGTCATTGAGAAGAAGGGACTTGATACATCAGCTACATTTGAGATGCCGGACGGAATCGTACAGGCCACTGTATGTTCGGATACAGGACTTCTTCCATCGAATGGATGTCCAACAGTTACGGATTACTTCGATGCGACAAAGATACCTACAAAGTATTGTCCAGGTGTCAAGAAGGTAGTGGTATGTAACGAATCACACATGCTTGCCAACAAGGAATGTCCTGAGACAACAACCTTCATCTACAAGCTGAACGATAACGGTGAGTATGTCCTTGAGGGATACACCTGGGATGAATCGCTTCTGAAGGAGCATTGTAACATCCACGGCAAGAAGAAGAATACAAAGAAGACTACCAAAGCAACCACGACAACCGAAGATACATCGGAGGATACATCAGAAGATACAACAACCGAGGAGCCTACAACGACTGAGGAACCTACAACTGAGGAACCTACAACTGAGGAACCTACGTCAGAGGAACCTACCTCTTCAACGGAGATAACCACAACCGAGGAACCAAGCTCGGATGATTCAACCGATACAACTCAATGACGGAAAGCCCCATCATACAATTCAATGTATGATGGGGCTTTTTATATCCTGCCTGTCTTCTATTTCTATTTTGTCATCTTCGGCTTGAATATCAACGATGCAAGATATCCAAATATCAGTGCGGCCGAGCTTCCAACCGCCGCCATCTGGAAGCCTCCGCGGAACAGTCCGATAAATCCATCCTTATCAACCGCCTCAGTTATGCCCTTCCACAGATTATATCCAAATCCCGTGAGCGGCACCGACGCTCCGCACTGCGCGAAGTCCAGAAGCGGCTTATATATTCCAAGCGCTCCAAGTACAACACCTGTGCATACAAGTATGACCATTATTCTTCCCGGAAGAAGCTTTGTCTTGTCCATCAATATCTGGGCAAGAACACATATTATTCCGCCAACCACAAACGCTTTTACATAATCCATTTTGTTTCACCC
>ERZ839767.4482-NODE-4482-length-14084-cov-13.993300_pt1 | contig 14084 bp, 9 predicted proteins | sample MGYA00519879_ERZ839767 | MGnify/ENA primary metagenome ERZ839767 (study PRJEB31850, sample SAMEA3708852) | human gut metagenome | biome: human gut; feature: human-associated habitat; material: faeces | place: China | collected 2014 ...
AAATATTAATAACTTACCATACTATATGTATAACATTATCCAATTAAACGACAAAAATCTGTCGGAACTTCAAGTTATTGCCAAAGAGTTAGGCATAAAAAAAGCAGACTCATACAAAAAAGAAGACCTTGTTTATAAAATACTCGATGAACAGGCCATTGTAGGAGCTACAAAGAAAGTTGCCGCAGATAAGCTAAAAGAAGAACGCAAAAATGAAGAACAAAAGAAAAAGCGTTCACGGGTAGCTCCTACCAAAAAAGAAGACAAAGTGGTTTCCGCAACAAAGAGTGGAGAGGCTAACAAAACAAAAGAGGCCGCTCCTGTAAAAGCTGCACCACAACCTTCCAAGAAAGAAGAAAGTACAAACAAAGAAAAAGAAACTGTTGTTGTAGAAGCTAAAGCAGAAAACACTGCTACTCCCAAGCGTAAAGTAGGCCGTCCTCGTAAGAGCTCTGACGCAGAAGAGAAAAAAGAAGTAGAAAATGCAAAACCGGCAGCACCCAAAGTAGTGGAACCTAAACCTATTGTTGCAGAGAAAGCTACTGGTACTACGGAAAAGCCAGCTCCGGTACAACAGCAAACAGCTGAGAAGAAAGCAAAAAACAAACCAGCTGCAGAAGCAAATAAGCCTGTTGCAGAAACAAATAAACCGGCTACTGAACCTAACAAACCTGTTGTAGAGAAAAAGGTAATAGATAAACCACAAAAGAAAGCTGCACCCGTTATCGACGAGGAAAGTAATATCTTATCCAGCGTTGACGACGATGATTTTATTCCAATCGAAGATCTGCCTTCTGAAAAAATAGAGCTTCCTACCGAATTATTCGGAAAATTCGAAGCTACTAAAACAGAATCAGCACAGACAGCACCGGAACAGCCATCTCATCCTCAACAGCAACAACAATCTCAACAGCAGCAGTCCCAGCAGCAACGTCCGCGTATTGTTCGCTCACGCGACAATAACAACGGTAATAACAATGCTAACAACAATGGAAATAATGGCAATAACGCCAATAATAATTTCCAGCGTAACAACAATAACCAGAATCAGGTTCAGAACCCAAATCAAAATCAGAATCAGAACCAGAACCAAAACCAACAACGCTCACCGATGCCACGTGCCGCTCAGCAGAACAATGCGGGTGAAAATCTTCCGGTACAACAGCAGCAGGAACGTAAGGTTATTGAGCGCGAAAAGCCTTATGAATTCGACGATATTCTCAACGGAGTAGGTGTTCTGGAAATTATGCAGGATGGATACGGATTCCTCCGTTCTTCCGACTATAACTACCTTTCTTCTCCGGATGATATTTACGTATCACAATCTCAAATCAAACTATTTGGTCTGAAAACCGGTGATGTAGTAGAAGGAGTTATCCGTCCACCCAAAGAAGGAGAAAAATATTTCCCATTGGTAAAGGTTTCGAAGATCAACGGACGTGATGCAGCTTTCGTTCGCGACCGTGTTCCTTTCGAACATCTGACACCTCTTTTCCCGGATGAAAAGTTCAAACTTTGCAAAGGCGGTTATTCAGACTCTATGTCTGCCCGTGTCGTCGATCTTTTCGCTCCTATCGGTAAAGGCCAGCGTGCATTGATCGTTGCCCAGCCAAAGACAGGTAAGACCATCTTAATGAAAGATATCGCAAACGCTATCGCAGCCAACCACCCGGAAGTTTACATGATTATGCTGCTGATTGACGAACGCCCGGAAGAAGTAACAGACATGGCGCGCAGCGTTAATGCAGAAGTAATTGCTTCTACTTTCGACGAACCGGCAGAACGCCACGTAAAAATTGCAGGTATCGTATTGGAAAAGGCAAAACGTCTGGTAGAATGTGGTCACGACGTAGTTATCTTCCTTGATTCTATTACTCGTCTGGCTCGTGCATACAATACAGTATCTCCTGCATCCGGTAAAGTTCTTTCCGGTGGTGTGGATGCAAATGCACTTCATAAACCTAAACGCTTCTTCGGTGCTGCCCGTAATATTGAAAACGGTGGTTCACTGACTATTATTGCTACCGCATTGATCGATACCGGTTCTAAAATGGACGAAGTTATCTTCGAAGAATTCAAGGGTACAGGTAACATGGAGTTGCAGCTCGACCGCAACCTGTCCAACAAACGCATCTTCCCGGCAGTCAACATTACCGCATCCAGCACTCGTCGCGACGACCTGTTGCTTGATAAAACAACCCTTGACCGCATGTGGATATTACGCAAATATCTTGCCGACATGAATCCGATCGAAGCAATGGACTTTGTTAAAGACCGTCTGGAAAAAACCAGAGACAACGACGAATTCCTGATGAGCATGAACAGCTAATCAACAGCAAACTTATAAATGAACGGTGAACAAACTGCGCCATAACAAGTGCAGTTTATTCACCGTTTTCTTTTTCGGTAACCCATTTTATGACTTATCACCTGCCGTTTATCACTTATCATTCAACTCCCATCACCGATAGTTACCCCTAACCGCTTGCCACACCTTTCATTTTTGTACAAAATACTTTCATTTGCGTCCAAAACTACTACCTCGCCCTTTTTTACGTTTCCTTTTTTCCTACTTTTGCTTCCAAATCAAATATTACTTAATTCTAACCAGTAATGAAAACTATTTATCCATTCATGGGATTAGCCCTGTGCAGCGTGACAGCGCAGGCCCAAGAAAAGCCCAATTTCCTGATTATCCAGTGCGACCATCTGACACAACGCGTTGTGGGAGCTTACGGACAAACACAAGGCTGCACCCTCCCTATTGACGAAGTCGCTTCACGAGGAGTTATCTTCTCCAATGCTTATGTAGGCTGCCCTCTCAGCCAACCCTCACGCGCTGCTTTATGGAGTGGCATGATGCCTCATCAAACCAATGTACGTTCCAACTCCAGCGAACCTATCAACCCACGTATTCCCGAAAATGTACCGACATTAGGAAGTCTTTTTTCTGAAAACGGTTACGAAGCCGTACACTTCGGAAAAACGCATGACATGGGTTCACTTAGAGGATTCAAGCATAAAGAACCAGTAGCCAAGCCATTCACTGATCCGGAATTCCCGGTCAATAACGACAGCTTCCTGGATGTAGGAACATGCGAAGACGCTGTTGCTTATCTAAGTAATCCGCCGGAAGAACCATTCATCTGTATCGCAGATTTTCAGAACCCTCACAATATCTGTGGATTTGTAGGAGCGAACGAAGGAGTACATACCGACCGCCCCATTAGCGGAACCCTTCCGGAACTACCAGCCAATTTCAATGTAGAAGACTGGAGCAATATCCCTAAACCTGTACAATACATCTGCTGCAGTCATCGCCGCATGACCCAGGCCTCTCATTGGAATGAAGAGAATTACCGTCATTACATTGCTGCTTTCCAACACTATACCAAGATGGTTTCCAAGCAAGTAGACAGCGTATTGAAAGCACTTTACTCCACTCCTGCCGGAAAAAACACAATCGTTATTATCATGGCTGACCATGGTGATGGGATGGCTTCACACCGCATGGTGACCAAACACATCAGCTTCTACGATGAAATGACCAACGTACCGTTTATCTTTGCAGGTCCCGGCATCAAACAACAGAAAAAGCCCATAGACCAAGTATTGACACAGCCTACACTGGATCTTCTGCCTACCCTTTGTGATTTGGCAGGAATTCCTGTTCCGGCCGAAAAACCGGGAATCAGCCTTGCACCTATATTAAAAGGAGAGAAACAGAAAAAAACTCACCCTTATGTCGTTTCCGAATGGCATAGCGAATATGAATATGTCGTTACTCCCGGACGTATGGTACGCGGACCGAGATACAAGTACACTCACTATCTGGAAGGTAACGGAGAAGAGCTATATGATATGAAAAAGGATCCGGGAGAACGCAAGAATCTCGCCAAAGACCCTAAATACAGTAAAGTCCTCGCCGAACACCGTGCCATGCTTGATGATTACATCGCCCGCACCAAAGACGATTACCGGAGTTTGAAAGTAGATGCCGATCCACGATGCAGAAACCATACTCCCGGCTACCCCAACCACGAGGGCCCTGGGGTACGAGAGATACTCAAAAGAAAATAAATTATAAAAAAGAGTGAAGATTTCTTTGTAATCTTCACTCTTTTTAGTTCTTTTGCAGATAAACTTACAAGCAAGCAATTCTTATATCAGGTGAAAAAACACAGACGTCATATAATTGCAATAGTCGTAACCGCATTAATATCGGTCACCTTATATGCTGCACGTACAAATTCAGATCGTCTTTCTTTATTACAACCTTTACTTGAATACAATCATCCATTTAGTCCGGACGCCCCTGTCGACAGCATCATTGCCTGGGAAAAACTTTTAGAACCGGAATTACAAAAGGAACAACAATACCCACTCCTATTCCAGATAAATCTGCTGACCGTTCAAGCTTTAATCACAGAAGGCAACATCAGTCTCGCCATCAACCAGGCCAATCAGATGTACCAGAAATCCAGAGAAATGGACTATCCTTTGGGAATAGCACTCGCATTACACGCCATTGGAAATACCTATTTAAGTTCGTCAACACCACAAGTTGCCATCAAATCGTATAAGGAAGCATTAGAAATCATCCAGAAACTCCCTCATGCCAACCAATATATCAAAACGATCTTGTCCCAATTTATCCTGACGAAGCTCAACTATCACCAAATGACAGATATAGAAGACAATATCCGGGAACTCGAATCTGTTATCAACAAGGATACGAATCCCCAAGACGATTTCCACCTTGTTTATTGTCAGGCATTCTATCGCATCCAGATGCATCATCTTCCGGAAGCATTAAACTATATACGACAAACCGAACAAATCAGCCGGCAACACCAGTACCCATATTTTCATTTAATGATTAAATACCTGTATTCACGCTACTACACTGAATCCAAAGAATACACGCAGGCACTAACCACACTTGACGAATTACTTTCGCATACCAAAGCAGCCAACTCATACAGATCCCTGCAAGTACTGAAAGATCGTGCACACATACTTACACTAATGGGAAACAGCAAGGAAGCATGTGAAGCTTATGAAATATTCAATACGTACAAAGACTCTTTGGACGCAATGAATTATATTCGCCAAATCAATGAATTGCACACCCTCTACCAAATAGATAAAAATGAACTGGACAACTTAAACAGACAGAAGACAATCCTCTACTGGAGCTGGTTCACCATCCTATCCATAGTCATACTGATTGTATTTTTCATCCTTTTGGTCAGACGAGGAAATAAAAAACTGCGCCAATCACAGCAGGAACTGGAAAAAGTGAAAAAGCAAGAAGAAAATTCCATCCGGACAAAGAGCCTTTTCCTTTCCAACATGAGCCATGAAATTCGCACGCCGCTCAATGCGTTGTCCGGCTTCTCCTCCATCCTGACGGAAGAATCCATCGACAACGAGACCCGGAAACAGTGTAGCGATATTATTCAGCAAAATTCAGAACTGTTACTCAAGCTGATTAACGACGTAATCGACTTGTCCAGTCTCGAAGTAGGCAAGATGAAATTCAAATATGAGCGATGTGATGCAGTGGCAATATGCAGAAACGTTATCGACATGGTTGAGAAAATAAAACAAACGAATGCTAACGTCCGTTTTTCGACCTCTCTCCATTCATTAGAATTGACGACAGACAATGCAAGGTTACAACAATTATTAATCAACCTTCTCATCAATGCAACCAAATTTACTCCGCAAGGTTCCATCACCATGGAACTGGAAAAACAGACAGAAGACATAGCACTGTTTTCCGTGACCGACACCGGTTGCGGTATCTCTCCGGAGAATCAGAATAAAATATTCAACCGTTTTGAGAAACTGAATGAAAATGCTCAAGGGACAGGACTCGGTCTGTCTATCTGCCAACTCATTATCGAGCAGCTGGGCGGCAAAATATGGATTGACTCCAATTATGAGGAAGGAGCCCGTTTCCTGTTCACACACCCCATTTACCATGAGCAACAAGGAAAGGAGGAAGCCGAATGAAACAAGTCCTGCTCCTGATCCTTCTATTATGCTGCACCCTCACCGGAAAAGCCAGCACCGAGATTGTTTTGGAATCCGACAGCCTGATAAAGGTGTTGGAAACATTACCGTACGATACGATACGGCTGAATGTTCTCAATCAAATCATCAGAATAGAACAAAACAACCAGCAATGTATCCAATATTCAGATGCATTAATGAAAGAAGCATTGCAACTGGGAAATGACAAATATGCCGGTCTGGCTGCTTACTACCATATTTTATACTATTACAATCGTAATAATCAAGACAGTGTAGCCAAATGGCTCACCATAATGGAGCCTCATGCCCGGAAATCAGATTTATGGAATTACTTCTTTGATGCCAAACGTTTCCAGATAGACCTGTACACATTCAACGAACAATACGAACTTGCTATCAACGAATCTCAAAAGATGCAACAGCAAGCCTCCCAAATGAATAGTAACCGGGGTAGTATGGCTGCCTATCAATGCTTGAGTAATGCATATATCGGCAGCCAGCGCTGGGATAAAGGAATAGAAGCACTGGAGGCTGCCTACCAGCTACTCACTCCGACAGAAAATCCGGTGGTCCGTATCTCGGTATTGTCACAGTTAGTATCCGTTGTCAAAGAAAAGAAGGATAATAAAAAACTACTCAAATATTTGCAGGAACTGGAAAACACTCTTCATAACCACATCAGTGCAAACCCATCCTTAAAAGCGGGATTTGCCGATGTATACCTGTTCAATGAACTGTTCTACAGCTATTATTACCTGAATACCCATCAGCCGCAACAAGCCTATGAACATCTCGTAAAATCTAAAGAATATCTGGACGAGAATACTTATTTCATGTATAAAGTACTCTATTTCGACACATTTGCCAAATATTACCAGGCAATTGGAGCCTACCAACAGGCATCGGATTATATCGACACGACACTGACGATGTTGAAGAAAGACTTCACAAGCGACTATGCCGAACAGCTACTCGAAAAGGCCAGAATATGGAAACAGGCAGGGCAAAGCGGAAAAGCCATCCCCCTGTATGAGCAGGCACTTGCCATCAAAGACTCGACAGCCACTGTACTCTCAAACAATCAGATGGCACAGATACAAAGCAAATACAATATCGAAAAAACAGAACTGGATCAAAAAAGGGAAAACAACCGGATCCAGCTCACCTATCTGATCTTTATATTTGTTATCCTGATTCTGCTTTTTATCTTTATGGCACGACTCTTTATGGTACGGAAGGCACTCAAATACGCGGAAAACGAAATCCGGAAAACAACAGAAAACGTGCGGAAGACCAATGAAATAAAAAATCGCTTCCTGTCCAACATGAGCTATAACATCCGTACCCCACTCAACAATGTGGTCGGTTTCTCACAACTCATAGCCAGCGAACCCAATATAGACAAGGAAATAAGGCAAGAATACTCAAACATCATCCACAAAAGTTCGGAGAAGTTAATGAGACTTGTCAATGACGTTCTCGACTTATCCCGTTTGGAAGCTCAGATGATGAAGTTCCAGTTGCAAGACTATGATGCCACTACCCTATGCAAGGAAGCATGCAGCATGGCGCAGATGAGGAACGAAGAAACAGGTATCCAGATTGAATTTTCCAGCGAAACGGACGCCCAAATTCATACCGATATAATGCGACTGACACAGGCCTTGATTAGCGTACTGGTGTACCCACAAGAACACCGGCAAGCACGAATCATCCGGTTCACATTAAGCCAGAATGAAGACATGCTTTGTTTCCGGATCACTAATTCACCTTTGGCAGACCATGCATTCGTATCACAGGAAACCATCATCCGGCATGATATCAACCTGTTGTTACTAAAACATTTCGGAGGAAACTATCTCGTCAACGATAAAACTCCCGGAGGTCCGGAAATTGTTTTCATCTACCCCATCGTTTCCGAATCGAAATAAAGCACTATCTTTGCAAAGTGTAAACTTAAACACTTAATTATGTACACCAACAAACAGATTTGGAGTGTCAGTTATCCGATACTACTAAGCTTGCTGGCACAAAATGTCATCAATGTCACCGACACAGCATTCCTCGGACACGTGAGTGAAGTAGCCCTTGGAGCATCAGCTATGGGCGGGTTATTCTATATATGCGTATTCACCATCGCATTCGGATTCAGTACCGGTTCGCAGATAGTCATCGCACGACGCAATGGCGAAGGACGCTATTCGGATGTCGGTCCCGTCATGATTCAAGGAATCATGTTCCTGTTCGTCATGGCCCTGCTGCTATTCGGATTCACCAAAGCATTCGGCGGAAACATCATGCGTTTGCTGGTTTCTTCAGAATCCATCTACGAAGGAACAATGGAGTTTCTGAACTGGCGTATTTACGGATTCTTTTTCTCTTTTATCAATGTCATGTTCCGGGCATTGTACATCGGCATTACACGCACTAAAGTGCTAACCATCAATGCTATTGTCATGGCATTAACTAATGTCGTACTGGACTATGCATTAATTTTCGGAAAGTTCGGTTTGCCGGAAATGGGTATCAAAGGGGCTGCTATTGCTTCCGTATTGGCAGAAGCCTCCTCCATTCTCTTTTTCGTCATCTATACGTATGCCACGGTCGATTTAAAGAAATACGGTATGAACCGCCTGCGCACATTCGACCCAGCATTGCTGATGCGGATTCTTAGTATCTCCTGCTTCACCATGCTGCAATATTTCCTGTCGATGGCTACCTGGTTTGTTTTCTTCGTAGCCGTAGAACGGTTGGGGCAACGGGAACTGGCAATTGCCAATATCGTCCGAAGTATTTATGTCGTATTGTTGATTCCGGTCAACGCACTGGCTACGACTACCAACAGTCTTGTCAGCAATGCTATTGGTGCAGGAGGCATCCAGCACGTGATGCCGCTCATTAATAAAATTGCGCGTTTCTCCTTTTTCATCATGCTGGGGTTAGTAGCGGTATCGGCACTGTTTCCGCAGTTCCTGCTCTCTATCTACACCAGTGAAGCCGCACTCATTACGGAGTCCGTACCTTCGGTATATGTAATTTGTTTTGCCATGCTTATCGCATCCGTAGCCAATGTAGTGTTCAACGGTATCTCCGGAACAGGAAATACACAGGCAGCCCTGTTGCTCGAAACGATTACAATTATCATCTACGGATCATACATCATTTTCATCGGAATGTGGCTGAAAGCACCGATCGAAATTTGCTTTACGATTGAGATTGTGTATTATAGCTTGCTGTTGATAACAAGTTATATTTATCTCAAAAAAGCAAAATGGCAGAATAAAAAGATATAAATACAAGAGATTTTTGTACATTTGCAAGCTCAAATAAAGAGTAGACGGAAAAGTCCCTCTTTCGCCCAAGTAAATTGTAATTAGTAATTCGTAATTAAATAACTATGTTCGATAATTTAAGTGAAAGACTAGAACGGTCATTCAAGATTCTGAAAGGTGAAGGCAAAATCACCGAAATCAACGTGGCGGAGACGCTGAAAGACGTACGTAAAGCACTTCTCGACGCCGACGTAAACTACAAGGTGGCAAAGAATTTCACGGATACAGTGAAAGAAAAAGCTCTTGGCCAGAACGTGCTTACGGCTGTGAAGCCAAGCCAGTTGATGGTGAAAATCGTACATGATGAACTTACGCAGTTGATGGGTGGAGAGACAGCCGAGATCAATATCGACGCCCGTCCGGCAGTCATCCTGATGTCAGGTTTGCAAGGTTCGGGTAAGACCACCTTCTCCGGTAAGTTGGCACGGATGCTGAAAACCAAGAAAAACCGTAAGCCATTACTGGTTGCTTGTGACGTTTACCGTCCGGCAGCTATCGAACAGTTGCGCGTATTGGCAGAACAAATCGAAGTACCGATGTACTGCGAACTGGACAGCAAGAATCCGGTAGAAATCGCACAACACGCTATTCAGGAAGCTAAAGCCAAAGGATATGACCTCGTTATCGTCGATACAGCCGGACGTCTGGCAGTAGACGAACAGATGATGAACGAGATCGCCGCTATCAAAGAAGCAATCAACCCGAACGAAATTCTGTTCGTGGTAGACTCCATGACCGGTCAGGATGCTGTAAACACGGCTAAAGAATTCAACGAACGTCTGGACTTCAACGGTGTGGTACTGACCAAACTTGATGGTGATACCCGCGGTGGTGCGGCTCTTTCTATCCGTTCGGTAGTGAACAAACCGATCAAATTTGTTGGTACAGGTGAAAAGTTGGAAGCAATCGACCAATTCCACCCTGCCCGTATGGCCGACCGTATTCTCGGTATGGGTGACATCGTTTCATTGGTAGAACGTGCACAGGAACAATATGATGAAGAAGAGGCTAAACGTTTACAGAAGAAAATAGCCAAGAACCAATTCGACTTCAATGACTTCCTTAGCCAGATTGCACAAATCAAGAAAATGGGTAATCTGAAAGACCTTGCCTCCATGATTCCGGGAGTAGGAAAGGCAATCAAAGATATTGATATTGACGACAATGCTTTCAAAAGCATCGAAGCTATCATTTACTCCATGACTCCGGCAGAACGTTCCAACCCGGAAATACTGAACGGATCACGTCGTACACGTATCGCCAAAGGTAGCGGAACGACTATTCAGGAAGTAAACCGCCTGCTGAAACAGTTCGACCAGACTCGCAAAATGATGAAGATGGTAACTAGCAGCAAGATGGGTAAGATGATGCCTAAAATGAAAAGATAATCATTCAATAGATCCAAACTGATTATAACAAAAAAAGAGGAAGTTTCGACTTCCTCTTTTTTTGTATCCGGAAGCCTACGGTAGAAAGTAGTTTCTCCACTAACAAACTGATAATATACTGCTCATCTCCTGACAAAAATTCCAATCCTTTTGGAGAGTTCAGTTATTTATTTTACTTTTGCCCATCACCAATAAATACTCTGAAAATATGACTCTGATAGACGGAAAAGCCATTTCCGAACAAGTGAAACAAGAGATTGCAGCCGAAGTAGCCGAAATTGTGGCTCGTGGCGGAAAACGCCCGCATCTGGCGGCTATCCTTGTTGGACACGATGGTGGTAGCGAAACGTATGTAGCTGCCAAAGTAAAAGCCTGTGAAGCATGTGGATTCAAGTCCTCCCTCATCCGTTATGAAAGTGATGTGACCGAAGAAGAACTGCTTGCCAAAGTACGCGAACTGAATGAAGACGACGATGTAGACGGCTTTATCGTACAACTTCCCTTACCTAAACATATCTCCGAACAGAAAGTAATCGAAACGATTGATTACCGTAAAGATGTAGACGGCTTCCACCCGATCAACGTAGGCCGTATGTCCATCGGACTTCCGTGCTATGTATCCGCTACTCCCAACGGTATCCTCGAATTGTTGAAACGTTACGAAATAGAGACTTCCGGCAAAAAATGTGTTGTACTCGGACGTAGCAATATCGTCGGCAAACCGATGGCTGCCCTGATGATGCAGAAAGCCTATCCGGGCGATGCCACGGTAACAGTATGCCACAGCCGCAGCAAAGACCTGATAAAAGAATGTCAGGAAGCTGATATTATCATCGCTGCCCTGGGACAACCCAACTTTGTAAAAGCCGAAATGGTGAAAGAAGGTGCGGTAGTTATCGATGTAGGTACTACGCGTATGCCGGATGCAACCAAGAAATCAGGCTTCAAACTGACTGGTGACGTGAAGTTTGACGAAGTTGCCCCAAAATGTTCCTTTATCACTCCCGTACCGGGCGGTGTTGGACCGATGACGATTGTATCGTTAATGAAAAATACACTCTTAGCTGGCAAGAAAGCCATTTATCAATGAAACATAGCTTGTTTCTGATGATTTTACTTCTCTCTTTGTCCTGCACCTCCCGGTCGCAGGCAAAGAGAGATTCTATCATCGATACCCTGTCGGACAGCCTTTCCGCAACCGACAGTATTTCCCCCACTGATACCCTACGACTCCTTTTCGTAGGTGACCTCATGCAGCATCAAGGACAAATCAACGCTGCACGAACCTCAACCGGCTATGATTACTCCACCTGTTTTACGTACGTTAAAGAAGAAATAGGGAGAGCCGATCTCGCTATCGCCAATCTGGAAGTTACGTTAGGAGGCAAACCCTACAAAGGTTATCCTGCTTTCAGCGCACCGGACGAATTTCTGACCGCAATTCATGACGCAGGTTTCAATGTTTTAGTGACTGCCAACAATCATAGTCTCGACCGTGGCAAATCCGGACTGGAGCGTACCATTCAACTTATCGACTCGTTGAAAATTCCACATGCAGGCACGTATATCAACACTGAAGAACGCGATAAGAAATATCCTCTTTTATTGGAAAAGAACGGGTTCCGCATCGCCCTGCTCAACTATACGTATGGCACAAACGGTATCCCCGTTACTCCTCCCAATATCGTGAACTATATTGATACAACAGTTATCGCCAAAGATATTGAAGAGAGCAAAGCAATGAAACCGGACGCAATCATAGCTTGTATGCATTGGGGAATCGAATACCAGTCGCTCCCGGACAAAGAGCAGAAATTCCTTGCTGACTGGCTGATTCAAAAAGGAGTAAATCATGTCATCGGCTCCCATCCTCACGTAGTTCAACCCATCGAAGTTCGCACAGACAGCGTGACAAACGACAAACATCTCGTAGTCTATTCACTGGGAAATTATATTTCCAATATGTCCGCCCGCCGCACCGATGGTGGACTGATGGTAAGAATGGAATTAGTAAAAGACAGCACAGTCCGTCTCAATAATTGCGAGTATAGTTTAGTCTGGACAGCCCGCCCCATTCAGTCCGGAAAAAAAAATCATCAATTACTCCCCGTCAATTTCCCAATTGACTCAATTCCTTTACAAGCACGTAACTCTCTGAAAATCTTCACGAATGACGCGCGAACCCTTTTCAACAAGCACAATCAGGGAATAAAAGAATATACTTTTTTCGAAAAAAAATAGCAGAATCTTTTGGAGATTAGAAGATAATATCTATCTTTGCACCGCGTTAGAGAAACGCAGACATGGTGGATGTAGTTCAGTTGGTTAGAGCGTCAGATTGTGGTTCTGAATGTCGCCGGTTCGAGTCCGGTCTTCCACCCAACAAAAACCCTTGTAAGTTAAATACTTATGAGGGTTTTCTGCTTTCAGGAAATAGGCATCTTAGAGAGCAAATCATGCTAAATCCTACCTAATATTCCTTGTTGTTGGTCTATTGTTGACCCCCAATTAAGTAAGTTAAAATGCTAACAAATAATACATAAATCTTTCCGTTTAACCCATAAACCAAATATATTCTCTATATTTGTGTAGCATTTGCATTAAAAGAACATAGTATATCATGGAAAATGAAAAGAAATTAACCCGCTCTTCCAATCGAATGATTGCAGGTGTATGTGCCGGAATAGCCGAATATTTCGGATGGGATGCTACTTTATTGAGAATAGTATATATATTGGCTACATTCTTCACTGCTTTCGCCGGAGTGATTATATATATTATCTTGTGGATTGTCATGCCGGGAAGAAAACCTTCAGACGGATATGAAGACCGCATGAATCAACGCCTACATTGATATGAAAATCAAGAATATCGACCATATCGTCATACCGGTGTCCGATATAGATAAAAGCCTACATTTCTACACAGAAGTCCTGGGAATGGAAGCCGATACAAGCAACCAACGCTTTGCCGTCAAGTTCGGTAATCAGAAAATCAATCTTCACATAGGAAAAGCACAGTTCCTTCCTACTGCCAAGCATCCTGCTTTCGGAAGTGCGGACATCTGTTTACTTACAGAAGGAAACATAGAGGAAATAAAAGTCGAAGTAGAATCCAAAGGAATAGAAATAGAAGTCGGTATAGTCCAGCGTCAAGGTGCGCAGGGTGCCATCCGGAGTATTTATTTCAGAGATCCGGATGGTAATCTGATAGAAGTAAGTACATTAATATAATTCCAGCCCGAACTCATCTTTCAGTTGCATCAATGCCTGATTCTTTTGAGCCATCATCTGGAATTTCTCGACACGTCCCACAGGACGTA
>ERZ839767.4485-NODE-4485-length-14082-cov-3.958152_pt1 | contig 14082 bp, 17 predicted proteins | sample MGYA00519879_ERZ839767 | MGnify/ENA primary metagenome ERZ839767 (study PRJEB31850, sample SAMEA3708852) | human gut metagenome | biome: human gut; feature: human-associated habitat; material: faeces | place: China | collected 2014 ...
CACGGCCAGCCCGAACTATATGCTCAACTGCGGACTTGGCACGCTGATGCTCCCGATCGCGGGCGTTGTCCTGCTTGTCTATCAGGCGAAGATCCGGGATCTGGAATTGCTGCTCGGGGCCGAATTTGCCTCGCTGCTGTTCATCGCGGCGGTCTGCCTGCTGGCCTCGATGAACGATATGGCCGCGCCCTCCGTCTCGCGCATGGTCTGATAGACGGCGATGGCCTCCGCCGCAACGGCGGTCAGGTCGGCAAGATTCTGCTTTTCGTCCTCCTCCGGCTTCTCCACCACGAAGATGTCGGGCAGCGCGGAGAGCGCGGAAGCGCTGATATCGTCCTGCACGCCGTAATCTGCGACCATGGTGCGCATGGCGCGCAGATACCCCTCGAGCACGGGGCGATTCAGCGAAACGGTAGCCTCCTCCGCGCCCGCCGCGTTCACGCTGACGAACACGTCCACCTTGCCGCGCTGGACGGCGTCCTTTACAAGCTGTTTGATCGCATCCTCCGCGTAGGAGAACGCGCGGGGCAGGCGCACGGAGCAATCGAGGAAGCGATTGTTGACGGAGCGTAGCTCCACCGTGATCTCCCGCCCATGCAGGGTCTTGCAGGCACGGCCATAGCCAGTCATACTGCGGATCAAATGATTCGTCCCCTTTCGATCAGATCAGCGGCAGCCGCCGCAAAGGCAGTTCAGGCACATGAGTGAGCTGCAAAGGCCGCAGAGCTCGTCCGAGCCGTCGCTGTACTGCGTCTGCCGGTAGGTATATGCGCCGCTGCCAACGCTGCTGAGTGCATTTCGGTATTCCAGATTCTGCGGCTCCATATTGACTGCGATGCGGAAGTTCTGCGCAGCCTCGTCCATCCAGCCGCGGCGCTGCGCAATGACACCGCGCAGATAATACCACTCGGCCGTGCGCGCGGAGACCGCATTGAGCCCGGCCTCCGCGCCGTCGAGGTCACCGAGCTGGATGCGTCGGCGGATCTCATAGAGCGGCGACGACGTGCTTCCCGCACTGCTGCGCTGGCCACCGGTGCTCCCGGCGTCGGCCTGCTGCCGCCCGCCCTTCATGAGCGTGGCATAGGCCTCGTTGATCTCCTTCATTTTTTCCTGTGCCAGATCCGCAAGCGGATTGTTGGCGTAATTATCGGGATGGTATTTCCGCGCAAGCTCCCGGTAGGCCTTTTTGATCTCATCCTCCGAGGCGCCGTGCGGCACACCGAGCACTTCATAGGGGTCCTTCATGTTTTCCTCCTGTTTCCCGCCTTGCGGAACGTTCCCTCCGCGACTGCATGGAGCACGGCGGGGAGTCCGAAATATAAGATGTTGGAAAGCAGCTCCCGGTCGCGCCGCCCATCCAGCAGCTCCATGGCCGAGCAGGCCATGCTGATGGAGGCGTCGATCGTTTCGAGCAGCTGTGCCCGGTCCGCCGGATCGAGCGTCCCGCCGTCCGCGCCGTAGCGGTAGCGAAGCGGGTTATACGCACCTGCCCGCACATCGCGCGGCAGGTCCTCGAGCGCATCGGCCAGATACAGATACCGGCCGACGTGGTACAATAGCAGCTGCTCCGGCCGACGCTCCCGGCCGTCATAGTGGGCGGCGCAGTCCCGCAGCAGCGAGGCAAAGGCGTCCGCCGTGCGGTCGATGCTGGGGCTTTTTTCGTCCTCGAGCGCCTGCAGCCGGGCAAGCTCCGTGCCGAATGCGGCATCGAGCGCCGGATGCCGGGCCGAGGCGCGGCGATAGCTCTGGCGATAGAGCAGCAGGGCCGCTTTGGCAGCCAGACGGCGCGGGCCGCGGCTGTCGCGCCGGGCGTCGAGCAGCTTCCACCACGAAAGCAGCACGCTCAGGTCGGCTGCATAGCGCATGGCGCCGTCCTCCGGCAGGCAGGCCTTGCGGCACCACGGCCGGGCCGGGCAGAAGCAGCGCCCCGGGCATGCCAGATCTCCCTCCCGCAGGAGGAAGTAGAGAAATGTCATATCATAGTTGACCAGAAACCGCGCCGCAAAGCCGTATTCCAGCTTCAGCGCGCGGCACAGGCCGCAGTAGGCCGCATGGTAGCGCGCCTGCGCCTCTTCGGAGAGGCGGTCGCGCCGCGGCAGCACATAGCCGAACATGCTAGTCCACCCTGCCCGTGATGCGGTACTCCATCGGTCTGCGGCGCAGATGACGGTTCCAGAGCAGGGCCGGGATCAGACCGACGGCAAAGGCCGCCGCACCGAGCACAGCCATCCAAACACCGCCGAGGGACTGCGCCGCAAGGCAGACCGCAAGCAGCAGCCCGAGCGGCAGCAGATACACCAGCGCCGCCGCGCCGAGGACCGCGCCGCTGCGGGATTCGACCCACACGCGCTCGCCCGGCTCGACCGGAAACGGCGCGCGCGCCGTCACCTGTACGCTCTGGCCGACGGCTCCGCAGCCGCCGCAGTGGCCGCAGTCGCCCGTGCAGGCGCTCACACGCTGCACCAGCAGGCTGACGCTCCCGTCCGGGAGCAGGGATCCGACCGTTGCACGCTGCCGCATCGTCAGGACTCCGTATTGCCGCCGTCCGTCTCGCTCAGCGAGACCTGCACGGTGTATGGCCCGCCGATGACACCGGCAGAGACATTCGCAGGCAGCGCGACCTCCAGCTCGACCTGCTTGGCCGCCGCGTCATAGTGGCGGCTGAAGTCGGCCGTAACGGTCAGGTCCTCCATGCGGAGCGTACTCATGACGCTCGCGCGGCCGCGGACGGTGATCTTGACATTCTGGTCGGCAAACGTCATGCCGGCCGGTGCCTCCTTGCGGAGGATGTTCGCCGTGGGAACGGTGAATTCCTTCGTCACGAGGCCCTTGAGCGTGACCGTGATCTTCACGGTCTGGCTGTCGGCGCGGCTCGTAACGCCGCTCGGCAGCTCCGGCGTGACCTCGAACGTCTCGGTCCCGGTGATCTGTGCCAGATCGATCGTGCGGATGGTCAGCTCGTCCGCCATGGCATCCAGAACGGCCGTATTGCCCGTGACGCGCAGGGTGGACGGCTCGATCGTTACCTCCGCATCCTCGGACGTCGCGCCGCCGCCGGAAATAAGCGTTGCATTGAGCTTAATATCCTTATACTGCAGGATAGGGATCGTTACACGAACGGAATCCGCAGAGCTTGTCACATACTGGCTCAGCGACAGCTCGTTGCCGTCCTTGTCCAGCAGGACGACGGGACAATCCGTGTCGATGAGTGCATCGGCATCCGTCACATCGACGCGCACGACGGCGCGGGCGATCTTGTTGACCTCCTCCGCAGGGCCGCGGACGGAGATGGACTGTGTGCCGAGGGTCAGGTTGGATTTATCGATCATATAGCCCGTCTTCGGCTCGCCGGTGTATTCGAGCTCGATGGGGACCTCGGGGTTCTCCTTAATGTCGCTGACCGTGACGGAGATGCGTGACGGTGCGCGGCTCGTTTCGCTGATATCGCCCGTTGCCACGGTGCTGGGCCAGACGACGCTCCAGCTGAGCTGATAGCTGCCGCTGGCGGCAATGCGCGTGACGTCCGCAATGGCGGTGACCGTCTCGTTGTTCAGCTCCTTGAGGTCGGAGCGGCGGCCGGAGACCTTGATGCTGACCTTCGTGGAATCGCCGCCCGTGAGCATCAGGCCCTGGGACGTCAGGGCCTCCGTGCCCTCGAACTGAACGCTGATGCCGCTGATGGTGATGGTGTCGTCGGGATTCACGACCGTGACGGCATAGAACCAGAGCACGATGGAGACGACGAGCGCCAGAAGAAAGGCAAGGATCTTACTTTTTTGCATCTTTGTTCTCCTTTTGCTTCCGGCGGAGGAGCTTGAGCGGGTTGCGTGTCTTCTCCTCGCGCTGGGGGGCCAGCTCGTTGAGCAGGAGCTTTTCGAGCGTCTGTGGGGCGAGATGGCGCTTGAGCATGCCGGAGATCGCCACAGAGATCGTGCCCGTCTCCTCGGAGACGATGACGACGACGGCATCGGAGACCTCGCTGATGCCGATGCCCGCGCGATGGCGCGTGCCGAGGTCGCTGCTGATATTGTGGTTCTCCGTCAGCGGCAAGACGCAGCCCGCCGCCGCAATGCGGTCATTGCGGATGATGACCGCGCCGTCATGGAGCGACGCCTTGGTGAAAAACAGGTTGCGCAGCAGCTCCGAGGAGACGCAGGCATCCACGACGGTGCCGCTCTTCTGGTATTCCAGCAGCGGGATGGAGCGCTCGAAGACGATGAGCACGCCCGTGCGCTCCTTGGCCATGATCTCGCAGGCCTGCACGGTCTGCTCGATGACGCGGTCGATCTCGCGCTGCTCTTCCTTGACGGAAAGGATCTCGCGGACATTTTTGCTGCCGAGCTTTTCGAGCATACGCCGCAGCTCCGGCTGGAACACAACGATCAGGGCCACAAGGCCGATCTCCAGGATCTTGTCGAGGATATAGTTCAGCAGATACATGTTGAGCAGCTGCGTCACACCGGCAAGGATCAGGATGATGAGCACGCTCTTGGCGATCCGCGCCGCACTGGTCGACCGGACCATCATGATGACCTTATAGATGAGGAAGGCTACGACGAGGATATCCACGATGTCCATGACCTTGATGGTCGGGAGCATCGAGCTGAACTCCTTAAAGAAATTGATCACTGCATCCATGAGCAAAACTCCGCAAATTCCAAGTTACTGCAATTACCTTACAGAACCCGATATGGGCCCTATTTTTAGATTCTATTCATTATATCCGATTTTCGCCGCAATAGCAAGTGGGAAACGCGCGTTTTTCCGTCATCCCGGCAAAAATGCCGTTCTGCACACCTGCAGGAACTGCCGGACCTCCGCAGACGTGTTAAAAGCAGAGAAGCTCACCCGGACCGTTCCGGTCTCGAGCGTTCCGCCGCTGCGGTGGGCCATCGGCGCACAGTGCAGCCCGGCCCGCACGGCGATCCCGGCCTCCGCCAGACGGGCGGCGGCCTCCTCGCAGTCAAGGTCCCGGCAGCGGAACGACAGAACGCCGCTCTGCCCCGGCCCCGTGAACACCTCCACGCCCGGCAGCTGCCGAAGGCCGCGCGCCGCGAGGGCCGTGAGTGCGCGCTCCACCGCCAGCAGCTCTTCCGGCCGCTGCTCCCGCACGAAGCGCAGGCCAGCCAGCAGGCCGCCGATGCCGCAGACGTTGTGCGTGCCCGCCTCGTGGCGGTCCGGCAGGAAATCCGGCATGCTCTGATCGAGCGAATTGCTCCCCGTGCCGCCCTGCAGCAGCGGCTCCCCCGCCGCGCCGCACAGCAGCAGGCCCGTCCCCTGCGGGCCATACAGTCCCTTGTGCCCCGGCATGGCAATGAAGGCCGCGCCCGTCCCATGCAGACGGACCGGCAGCGTTCCCGCGGACTGCGAGGCATCGATGACGAGCGGGACGCCGCGTTCCCGGCACAGCGCGGCAACGGCGGACACGGGCAGCACATTGCCGTAGACATTTGAAACATGCGTGCACACCGCCGCATCCGCTCCCTGCTGCAGGGCGCGCGCAAAGCCCTCGAGCAGCCGCTCCGGCGCAAACGGCGGTGCGTCGGCCGTTTCAATCTGCGCACCGAGCGCCGCAAGCGGCCGCGTGACGGCATTGTGCTCCATGCCGGACAGCACGACGCGCCCGCCCGGCCGGACAAGGCTGCGCAGGGCAATATTCAGGCCGTGCGTCGCGTTCATGGTGAAAACGACCTGCTCCGGCGCGGCGTCGAACAGCTCCGCCGCCTCGGTGCGGCAGGCATAGACGACCCGCGCCGCCGCGTCTGCCGCCGCATGGCCGCCGCGCCCGACGCTGGCGCAGGCGCGCATCGTGCGCTGCACGGCCGCATAGACGGACTCCGGCTTCTGCAGGGTCGTCGCGGCACTGTCAAAATAGATCATGGCTCCGCCTCCTGCCACGCCCCGTCCGCGCCGCGGCGATACAGCCGCCGGAACGCGATGCGCTCGTCCGTCAGCAGCTGCCGGATGGTCTCCGGCTCGGCAGGCGCACGCACGCAGTAGCCGCAGCCCTGCTCCTGCAGCGCCCGCGGCGTGCGGAGCACCTGCGCGGGGAGCCCCGCCTGCTCCAGCGCCCGCGCCGCATTCTGCGCCGCCGTGATCGAACGAAATGTCACACAGATCTGGCTCATTCTGCTTCCCTCCCTGCCCCAGCATATGCCGGTCCGGGCGATCCGGCGCAGAACCGCACGAATTTTTGCCGCATTTTGCCGCAGAATACAAAGCACCGGGAGCGCTGTCGCGCCCCCGGAGCGTAGCTTGTCAAAAAAGTGTTTTTGACAAGCTCTCAAACGAGACCCGTTTCACTGGGCTCTCGTTTGAAAATGATACGGTGCTGCGTAAATCAAAGTGACCAGTTCTGGCTGCCGTTCTGCAGGTCCACCATGTGGGTGTAAAGCCCGTTCGTCGCATAGAGCTCGTTGGGACTCCCCTGCTCGGCCACAACGCCGTCAGCCAGCACGACGATCTTGTCCGCTCCCGCGACGGTACGCATCCGGTGCGCGATGATCAGGACCGTCTTGTTGCGGATCAGGCGGGACAGCGCCGTCTGGATGAGCGTCTCGTTCTCGACGTCCAGACTGGCCGTCGCCTCGTCGAGCAGGATGATGGGCGCATCCTTGAGGAAGGCGCGCGCAATGGAAATGCGCTGGCGCTCGCCGCCCGAAAGGGCGCAGCCGTTTTCGCCGATGTCGGTGTTCCACTTGTCCGGGAGCTTTTCGGCAAATTCGTCGCAGTTGGCAAGCTTTGCCGCCGCGAGGACCTCCTCATCCGTCGCGTCCTTGCGGCCGAGGCGGATATTCTCCAGAATGGTATTGTCAAACAGCGTGACGTCCTGGAAAACGATGGAATACAGGCTCATGAGTTTTTCCGGGTCGATCTTTGAAACATCCATGCCGCCGACCGTGATGCTGCCCTTCTGATAGTCCCAGAAGCGCGCCGCCAGCCGGGACACGGTCGTCTTGCCGCCGCCGGACGGACCGACGAGGGCCGTGACCTGTCCCTGCTTTGCCGTGAAGGACACGTCCTTCAGGACCGTCTCGCCGGAGTTGTAGGCAAAGCCCACATGGTCAAACACGATATCGCAGCCCTGATTGCTCAGCTGCTCGCTGCCGGTCTGGATCGGGTATTCCAGAATCTCATTCATGCGCGCCACATTCGTCCGCATGGCGATGACAGCCGCCAGATTCTGCAGCGCGCCCTGCATCGGATCATACAGGCGGGAAGCCACGAGCAGGAACAGGAACAGCGTCAGCACGTCGATGCGGCCGCTCAGCAGCAGCACGGAGCCGGTCAGCGCCACGGAGGCGATGCCGAGCTTCAGGACCGTGCCGGCCGAGGTCACGAACACGGCGTTCGTCAGCTCCGCCGCGATCGTCTGCTTTTCCACGGCACGGATCTTCCGGGAAAGGCCGCCGAGATAGCCCTGCTCTGCATTGCTGGCCTTCAGGTCGCGGATCGATTCGATAAACTCCTGAATGCCGTCGGCGCAGGTCATTTTCACGGCCATGGTCCTGCTCTGCACGCGGTCCTGCACGCGATAGCTGCAGAGCACGATGGCCGCAGATACCGGGATGACCCACAGCGCGGCCAGCGCCATGCGCCAGTCGAAGAGGAACAGGCCCAGCGCGATGAGCACCGTGGAGATGAGCGAGCCGAACAGGCCGGGAATGAAGTGCGAGCAGGTCTTCTCCAGCACCTCACAGTCTGCCATGATGGTGCTGGTCAGGTCGGCCAGGTCGCGCTTGCCGAAGAAGGACAGCGGAAGTCTGCGCAGGCGCTCGGCGAGCGTCAGGCGGCGGATACCGCTCTCCTGATAGGTCGTAAAGTAGGTGCCGTTATACTGGAACCACGTCGTCAGAAGGATCAGGGCAAAGCAGGCAACGCAGCCGCAGACATAAAATGCGGTCCTTCCCGCTGCGCCGCCCGCCATCAGGTCGCGGACGAGCGCATACAGCAGGCTCGTGGGCAGCATAAAGGCGATGTTCTGCGCGGCGCAGGCCAGCACGCCCCGGACGAGTCCCCGCGTGCCCTCCGGGGAGCTTGCCGTTGCTCTCTGGATCTTTTTCAGCATGCCGGTCCCTCCTTTTCGACCTTCCAGCGAACCGAGGACTGATAGTCCTGCCACATTTTTGCAAACAGGCCGTTCCGGGCGCAGAGGTCGCCCTTCGTGCCCGCCTCGGCGATCCTGCCGTCCTGCACCACATAGATACAGTCGGCGTTCACAACGGTAGACAGACGGTGGGCGATCATAATGACGGTCTTGCCCTTCGCCAGCTCCGCAAACGCGGCCTGCACCTTCGCCTCGTTGTCGGGGTCGGCAAAGGCCGTGGCCTCATCGAGGATCAGGATGGGGGCATTTTTCAGCATGGCGCGCGCAATGGCAATGCGCTGCTGCTCGCCACCGGAGAGATACACGCCCTTCGAGCCGATGACGGTGTGGATGCCGTCCGGGAATTTTTCGATAATATCCATGCACTGCGCAGCTCGCAGGGCGGAAAGCGCCTCTGCCTCCGTGGCGTCGGGCCTGCCCAGCTTGACGTTGTCCAGGATGCTGCCCTTGAGCAGGCGGCTGTTCTGGAACACGAACGAGACCGTGTCCATCAGCTCTTCCTTCGGGATATCGCGCACGTCCGCGCCGCCGACGCAGATGCTGCCGCTGCCCACGTCGAAGAAGCGGCAGATGAGGCTTGCCAGCGTGGACTTGCCGCCGCCGGACGGGCCGACGAGCGCCACGGTCTGTCCCGGGCGGATGTCCATGGAAACGCCGCGGATCACGTCCGTCCTGCCGTCATAGCTGAACCGCACATCATGCAGGGCGATCGAGCTGTCCTTCGGGTGCTGCGGCTTTTCACTCACGGACACAGGCGCCTCGTCCAGCACGGAGTCGATGCGGCTCAGCGCATCGGCCACGATCATCTTGTTCTCGCTCATATACATGATCTTCGTCAGCGTCAGCGAGATGACCGGCGTGATGATGATGTAAAACAGCAGATTCAGCAGGAATTCCGGGGTAACGCCGTTTCTCGTCAGCAGCAGGCCGCCCGCGATGAGGAAGGCAAACACGCCGTTGATGGCCGCCGTATAGAAGAGCATCGGCATCCGCAGCTCTTTCGTGTAGGCAATGACCCACTTTTCATATTCGTCGATCGTCGCCTTGAACTTTTTGAACGAAAACACGGACTGACCGAACGTCTTGACGACCGGAATGCCGCGGACATATTCCACGGCCTCGCCGGACATGGCGGCAAGGGCATTGCCGTACTGGCGCATTTTCTCCGCCATGCGCTTGCCGGTCATGGCCGACATGATCACAAAGCCGAGGGCCACCGGCACAAGGCTCAGCAGGCCCAGCCGCCAGTCAAAGACGAACAGCAGCACCAGCAGGCCGACCGGCGTGGCCATGGCGGCATACTGATCCGGCAGCTGATGGGCAAGATAGGTCTCCGCCGCGCCGGTGCTCTCCTGAATGACCTTGCGGAGCTTGCCGCTGCCGTAGCGCTCCGTAAAGCCCAGCGGCAGCCGGGCAAGATGTTCTGAAACGGCGAGCCGCAGGTTCGTCGCCACGCGGAAGGCCGACAGATGGGAGCACAGCAGCGCGCAGACATAGATGAGATACGACAGCGCAGCAAACAGCACCGCCATCCAGCCGTAATGCGGGATGTTGACCGCCCGGGAATAATCCGGCGCGGCATTCAGCACATCGCGCAGGATCATCCAGATGTACAAAAACGGGACCAGCGCCACCAGCGCGCTCAAGGCCGACAGGACCCAGGAGACATAGGTAAAGACCCGATACGCCCCGGCATACTCCATCAGCCGCGACAGATCCGATCGTTTCTTCAAGGGGGTTCCCCTCCTTTTTTTGAAATCGTTAATCGTGGTTTTCAGCGCACCCGCCGGAAAACGGGTGCGCTGTGCTTCCTCTTTACTCCGCTTCGGTCAGGTTCTCCGTCACGAACAGCTCGATCACGTTCTTCATGGTCTCCTGATCGTAGTCCACGGCGATCGCAGCGGCGTTCCAGTAGGCATAATTGCCCTCGAACCAACTCTGCAGGTCACTGAGGTCCTCGGCATAGCGGAACTCCAGATGATAGGTCGTCTCCATCGTGTCCGGGGAGAAGGCGAAGTAGGTAAAGTCGCCGGAATCCGCGTCGTCGCTCTGGTAGAACAGGAAGCCGTTCTCATTTTCCTCGTCGAGCTTGTGATAGGTATGGGAGAAGACCTCATTGCCCTGCGCGTCCAGACCGGAAATGGTGTGGCCGTCCATGACGAAGCGGTCCACGCCGCCGCGGAAATAGCAGTTGAACGCCATGCTCTCGGGGTCCGCCGCATACTTTTCGGAAGCCTCCGGGCCGTAGGGCTCTGCCATGCACATGGCAAGCAGCGTATCCGTCGCGGTCTCGGCGTTCTCCGCGCCGACGAGCGGCGTCGTGGCATCGATCCACAGGTCGCGGTACTCCGCCTTGGCCAGCTGCGGGAACAGCTCCTCATAGGTCCCGCTGATGGTCGTCAAATAGTCGCCGGTCTCCTGCGCCGCAGTGGGCTGCGCGGTCTGCGCATCCGGCTTGCTCTGCGAGCAGCCCGCAATGGCCAGCAGGCAGAACACACATAACACGATTGCTGCAATTCTCTTTTTCATGATGCACCTCCAGGTTATATCGGACAGCGCCGCACAATTCATCGAGAGCATTCGACTGGGGTCCGGCAAAGGCCGAAGATGCAATTGCGTGGGCTGTCTTGGTTAGTGTTCTCTAACCAGTGCATACTCTACCATATTTCCGTTTCGCAGACTACTCCGTTTTGGTTCCGATGCTCTGTTTTGCCTTTGCATCCGTGCGGTACTGCGACGGTGTCACGCCGTAGCGCTCCTTGAAGCAGGCCGAAAATTTGCTGGCATTGTCATAGCCCGCATCCTGCGCGATCTCCGTCACGGGCCTTGCGCTGCGCACGAGCTCGACCGCCGCCTGCTCGAGCCGGTATTCCTTGATGTAGTGATAGACCGGCACACCGTAAATTTGCTTGAACAGCTTCTGCAGGTGCGATACGGACATCTCGTGCTCCGCCGCCAGCCGGGAAAGCGAGGTATAGCCCTCGCGGTCCGTCAGCAGATGGTCGCGGATATGGCGGATCAGCTCCGCCTGCCGGGCCGAGCAGTAGGCATCCGTCCCGGCCCCGCGCGGGATGCTGCTGAGCAGCATCAGGAGCTCCAGCACCTTGAGCCGCAGGAACGCGGGGTCCAGATAGGCGGCGCTCTCATACAGCTCCCGGAACACATGCTCGCAGCGCGGGCCCGCCGGGCTGCAGCGATACCACTTGTCGCCCAGCAGATTCTGCTGCAGAGCGGAAAAATCGACACGGAAGGCCGGGGCATTGCGCTCGACCCAGCGCCGGGCGCGCTCCGGATCGACCTCAAGGCAGATGCCCTCATAATAGCCCAGCGGGAAATGCGACTCGGAACGCGAGCCATGCACGCCGTCATAGCAGCTGATGGCCATGTCGCCCGGCTTCAGCAGCACATGGTCCCGCAGGGAGAAGCGCGTTTCAAAGCGGCCGTTGGCGCAGAAATTGAGCTCCAGCAGGCCCTTCTGCGTGCGAAGCTCCGTATAGGACTCCATCTCGAGCCGCATCAGCATGGCGCTCACGCCGTCCAGCCACGAATAGCAGTGGATCTCGCCGTTTCCGTCCGCCTGCGCAAAGCCGCCGCTCTGCCCGGCCTGATCCGGCGCCGCCGAAGCGCCGTCGTGGTAGATGATATCGATCACTGCCATTCCCTCCTGTCTGCGTTACTCCCCCAGTGACGGCAGGAACGCCCGGATCGTTTCGATGAATTTTTCTGCCTGCAGGACCGTGGTCAGATGGCCGCCGGAGACATAGGCGATGCGCGGCTCGTGCATCAAGCGGATGAGGTCCCGCTGCATTTTTTCGGAAAAGTAGTCGTCCTTCTCCTGCCTGTAGCCCCGGAAGATCGTCTCGAACATATCCTGCGCATAGGCGGCCTCCTCGGGACCTTCGCCGCGAAGATGGCTCATCGCCGGTGGAGATCAGCACGAGTCCCCGGTCTCACCGGGATATTTCTGCACATAGACCTGCGCCACCATGCCGCCGTCGGACGTGCCGGTGTAGGCAGAGAGCATTCGCAGAATTCCCGTCAGCGATTCCTGCTCCGTGCCTCAGCCGAGGATCAGATCCCCCGCAAGATGCAGCAGGGACGCAAGCAGCCCGATCGTCAGCAGCTTCCGGATCCGCGGCACATCGAGCTTTTCCGATATTCCGATCGAATGAAAATGACTCATCTGGTTTTCCTCCTGTAGCCGCAGTCGCAGTACGGCCCGCCGGAGGCGAGCGTATACTCTCGCACGAAATCCGCCGTTTCACCCGCCTCGGCCATGGTATAGTCCAGGTGGCAGAGGGCCGACGTCAGGTCATAAAGCCCCAGCTCCTTCATCAGCGTGCAGATGCCGCACTGCGTAAAGCGCGCCTCATAGCCGCTGCCGTCGGGGTAGGCATAGTATTCCATGTTCCAAGAATACGGGTTGCGGTCCGCCGCCTTCAGCGCGGCTGTGGCCTGCATCCCCGCGATGTCCTTTTCCGTGAATTTCTTTTTTCCGCTCTTGCGGCAAAACCACTTCATCGGCTTTGTCATCATCGCGTCGGCATAATAGACCGTCAGGCGCTCCACATCCGGACGCTCCGGCATGGAGCAGATGAACGCGCCGAGCATGGCGCAGTTGACGATGTTCATCTGAAACCGGTCGGCCTTTTCAAACGCGGGCAGCTTCGCAATGAGCTTCCGGTACTGCGGCTTCGCCCTTTTCATGATCTCCTTTGCCGCCGCGGCGTCATAGCCGAACACGACCGTCAGCTGTCTGCGGAACGACCCTGCAAACAGCGCCCACATTCCCAGGGGCATCCCGATGTATTTCATATTTCGCCTCCAAAGCCGATCCTGACGATCTGCATGTTCATGCTGCGGTCGCCAACCCGCGCAAGGACGCGGAAAAAGCCGCTGACGGACGGGTCCTTCAGATCGTGGTAGCCCAGCATATAGCCCCGGCTGGCGATATGCAAGCGACTGTCCCATGCACCAATCTCGCGCTTGGCGTCCGAAACGGCGAAGTACGCGCCAACATCCTTGATTTCCGCATCCTTCAGCCATGTTTTCAGCATCAGCTTTACTGCCTTCTCGTTGGCGGCATCGAACGCCAGCACGGCGCCCGGAAAGGCGTCTTCCATAGCCCGTACCAGTGTTTTTACCTGCTCCTTTAGGAAATAGTAGAACACTCCCGCCGCAAAGAAGACCGCGCCGCCGGAGGCATCGATTCTCTCAAACCACGATGTATCGTTGAGGTCGCAGGGGATATTTTCCTCCCGCTCCCTGGCTGGGAGCAGCTCGTTGCGCACAGCGATGACGTCCGGAAAGTCCAGATTGTAGAGCTTGCACTTACCGTTATCGCAAGCCCGACCTGTGCTGTCCAACCCGCAGCCGAGATTCACCACCGCCGCATTGGGATGGCTTTCCAGATACTCCCGCACCTCGAAGGCAAGGTCGTTCTGCCGCATGGCGACCTCCAGAAAGCCGAAGCGCTGCATAAGGCTCTTTGATTTCTTTTCCAGTGCCGAAAAGTCGTAGTCCACTGCACCCACCAGCCGAAGCGCCGCTTCATCCCGGTATAAGTTCGGATATAGCTCCGAGCACATTTTCCGTGCGTAGAGAGGGATGATCAGGGTTTCCTGTACGGTGTTTTTCTCGATTTTATAGTTCATGGTTTCTCTCCGCCCTGCAAGTAATCCCCGCATTCCGCCTCCAGCGACTGCCATAGGTCTTTGCCATTTCCTCCGCCACCGGCAGTGCGCCGCGATAGCATACGCCGCCGTGGGGCATCACCATCAGCTCCGGGTGCTCTTGTCCGAATTCAAAATATTTCAATGCTCCGCCACCTCACACTCGTTTCTTTTGATATCCGCAGTCACAGTAAGGACCGCCGGAGGCCAGCGTGTACTGCCGCACAAAGTTCGTCACGCCGTCGCCTTCGCTCATGGCGTAGTCCAAATGGCACATGGCGGGCGTCAGGTCATAAAGCCCCA
>ERZ839767.4505-NODE-4505-length-14043-cov-2.988419_pt1 | contig 14043 bp, 9 predicted proteins | sample MGYA00519879_ERZ839767 | MGnify/ENA primary metagenome ERZ839767 (study PRJEB31850, sample SAMEA3708852) | human gut metagenome | biome: human gut; feature: human-associated habitat; material: faeces | place: China | collected 2014 ...
CCTGGCTTCTGGCTGCCTGCTCCCATGAGGTGCTTATCGGGCAGAAGGACGGGAAAGACGATCCCGACGACGGTAAGGTGGTACTGGCAATGACGGTACGCGCCACCCCGCTTTCCGTCTCCGGCGATACCGACGCCGGGTCGGAAGAGGAAAGGGCTATCCATTCGCTTTATGTCTTTGTCTTCAACATCGGTACCAGCCAGTATTGCGAAGCGGAAAGGTTCAGCGTGTATGATATGGCAGAGGGTACAGACGGAAAATATACTTTTAAGATGGAAGTCACTCCCGGATATAAACGTTTTTATCTGGTGGCTAATCCCGGAATTGATTTACGGACGAACCTCGCCAGCTATACCCAGGCGGAACTACAGGATTTGCGGACGATGGAACTGAATGACCATCACGATAATCGTACCAGCGGAACCCTGGCGGATGGCTTACAACAGGACCAGATCATGACAGCCCTTAAAGACGGAAGGGGAATACCCATGTCGATGAGTGTGACAGGCTGGATAACCTTGAACAATACCAAGGCCGGGTCTGAGGGAACTGCACAGGGGAATTTGGTGTTGGATGACGGGGCTGATACTTTCAACCTTATCCGTGCTGTTGCCAAAGTCCGCCTGATCTGCCGGGTGAAGGATGAACTTCCGAGTAATAATTTTCAACTGGAAACGTTTGAAATCCTGCAGGCAAACAGACGGACGTTTCTGTTTCCAAAATATGCCGTGGAGAATGATAAGTGGACGATCGACTTTCCTTCCATGACGGAGGCGGCTGATTTAAGGAGAACTGTCGGATATGTGTATGGCAAGCAAGAAAATCATTCGGGGCAGGAGTGGCTGGAGTTTGACCGCGGAACGCATTATCTGTATGAAAACTATTTTGGTCCAACGTTGCCGGGCGATACACGGGAGGGATTGATCGACGAGACGAAGTATAGCCATATACATGTCGTTTTGGATGACGGACGCGATAGGACTTTCGCCTTGCCTTATTTGAAGCGGAATGATTATCTAACGGTTCGGATCAATATGAGTGCTTCCGATATTATCTGTGATATAAAACCGTGGGAGAAGGAAGATATTTATCCGGATTATACTGATACGACAAAATGAAGTGAATATGAAATATCGGACACTGTATAGAACGATTATCCGGTTGGCTACATTATTGCTGATATCCGGATGTACAAAGGAATTACCGGTAGGGGAAGAACTTCCCGAAGGAGAGATATTTACGAGGATTGTGTTCACTCCTTCAACTTTTACAAAGGCAGATGCTGGTCCGTATGCTTCGACGACAGGAAATGAGGATGGTATAAAATCTCTCGATGTTTATGGGATTGTCTGGGGAAATTATTCTATTGTTAATATATTCCATGCTCCGGGTGTCGATCCGCTGGGTAGCGGACAGACTTGGGGACAAATCAGAGGGGATACGGCTGTTATCATGAGTTCGCTCTTTGAAAGGAATGCCAGAGGAGATAATGTTAAATATGTGAATTTATATGTTATAGCGAATGTTGAACAGTTGGAACCTGCCTATACTGACGTTTTTCAATCTTTTACAGCCTATGATACTCAGATTAAAGGTGCGGTAAAAAACTATCTGATAGGTAGGCCGAGTCAGGCAATAGGTCAGAATGTTGAAGATAAATTAAAAAAACTAGTCGTAAAAGCCAATGGTCTTTCAGCTGCTCTCGACTATCCGGTTATGGCACAGTCGATGAAAGTGGAAGGCGGCGTATCTTTTCTCCATATGCCATTGGAGCGGATTTATTGCCGCATCGGTTTTTCGTTCCTGTTTACAGGTAATTCCAGCGACAAGATTAAAATTGATAAGATCACTATTGACAAGACGAGCAACCAGGGGTATTTGTTTCTGGAAGAGAATGAAGCGGATAATAAAACGCCTTTAGGTTCTCTGGTATGGTCTGCCGCCACCAATGGTCCGGGAGTGTTTAAAGATGCCAAAGGGAATATTAATACGAATGGAGAGCAATCTACAGGGGGAACCCTTATGACTCTTTATGCAGGGTCATCCAGTGCGGCCCCTCTCTATTTCCGTACCTGCCAGTATCTTTGTGACGATGAAGCGGAGGCGCCTTCGATCACCCTCGACATTACTGTTACCGGTAGCGGAGGTACAAAAACACGTACATTGACCGCACCCCTGTACAGTTCAGGGGGCATAGGCGGCAAAAAGCATTATGGTTTCCTGCGTAACCATTCCTATCAGGTGGTTTCAACAATCAACACCAGTGCGCTTCAACTGGAAGACGTGACGGTTGAGATGCGCGACTGGAACGACCGCCCCTCGGTCGATATTCCCGAATTTAAATGAGTATTACGTAAATATCAGGCAATGAAACATAGAAATATCTCAGTTTGGTCGATTACACTTTCGTTCTTTTTCCTCTTAGTCTCGTGCCGTGATGAGATGGCTGGCAAAGGCGGCATCCTGGAGGTGGAGGAAGGAGTTCCCGGCACGCTGACCTTGTCGGTTACTTCCGGTGATCCCGCCCTGCATGTGGTTACACGGGCTTCGGAAGAGGAGGAAAAATATATCTCGTCGCTCTATGTATTTATTCTGGATATGACTTCGACAGGTGCCCCGTCGACTCATCCGGTCTTGTCGAGAAAATGGTTTCCGGATACGCGGAGCTTCCTGCGTGATGCTTCCGGAAACATACAGGTCGGTATTCCTGCCGTCTCCTGTAACTCTGTTCGGATATTCGCCGTTGCCAACCTGAATACGGCCAACCAGTTGTCGAACAACAAAGAGATGTTGGAGGCTTTTCATAATGCAGCCAATGAAGCTGAACTGGAAAGTATAATGGCCCGGTTGGATGTGTTTAAGACGGTAACGGATGCGGAGCCGGAGGGTGGGGGGACCCTGGCGCTGGTCGACCGGTTGCAGGGCAGTTTGCTTTCTGCCGGACATTACTCTTCTTCGCCGGATTATTCTCCTTATGCGAGTGCTGAACAGTTTGTGCTGGATAGTGATGTCGCAACAGGCCGCTTAATCATGAAGAAAACTACGGGTGGGGCTGTAAATGGGGCCATCCGGCTTCATCATCTGGATGCCCGGTTTAATTTCGTTGTGAAACTGGCGGACGGATTGCCGTCGGGCGCTTATTTCAAACTGAAATCATGGAAGGTGAAAAACCTGCATATGCGGTCGCTCGTGCATTGGCAACAGAACAGTCCCTGTTTTTCGGAAACGGAAGAGTTAGGAGGAACTACCGATATGAACGGTAATTATATTGACGAAACCTCTGCCGATGGTAAAGTAACAAGCAGTTTTACCTTTTATACGTTTGAAAACCGGCATGCTCCGGCTCCCCCTTTCGCGAGTGTCGATGAGGTGAAAACAGCGATGGAGGCCGAAGGATTGTCGTGGAACGAAGGTTCCGGTTTTACTGCCGACCAGGCATATCTGTTACGTGAAAAGAAAAATCCGGACGGTAGTTTTAAATATGCGCCCGGTAGTGCCGCCTATGTTGTCTTGAAGGGCGAATATTACAATCCGGCGGAAAAGGTGCTGGGAGGCATTACGCAGCAATGTTCGGCAACTGTAACCTATCTCATCCATCTGGGATATATCGGGGAAGGGAATATGGAAAAATCAATGGCAGGCAGTTCTTCGGAACAGCGGGAGTTGGATAAACTGAACGACTACCGTATTTTGCGTAATTCGAATTATACTTATACGGTTACAGTCGGCGGAGTGGATAATATCCGGGTCGAGGCGGAGGCTGGTGGCGTTGAGAACCAACCCGCTGCCGAAGGGAATGTAGTCGATTCGGACTTCGATTTCCAGGCGGATGCACATTATGAACAGCGGCTGGTTAAACTGAATCTCAAGAGTGTTGTTGCGCGAATGAATCAGACCGGTGCCGGTTATTCTTATACAGTGAATACTCCTTTTACTTCCGGTCCGGTATCGGTGACGCTTCAGGATGACGGAGGCAGCGACCGGTCGATCATGCTGGATGACGGATGGGTACATTTTGCTTATCTGGGAAACGATATTTACGGAGGACTGTCGGAGACGCTGCACCGGCGGATAGAGGAAACCGGCGGGTACGGCTTGCCTTATACTTATACGTATGACCTGGAGCCGGGGGAAAGCTCGGTCAGTAATCCGGTACAGCTATGGGGACCTGTCGCTCTATTGCAACACCTGAAGTCGTGGATTAATATCTATAACGCGGAGTTAGCAAAAGGGAAAAAGATCGAGGGGCGTGAGGAAGATCCTTATATCGTGCTCGACGGAGGTGCTTATTTTTATCTCTACCGCTATTTCACAGTCTATGTCGATGAATATTATTATATCCAGGACCCGGTGACCGGAACGACTTCGAATACATTTTGGATGAGATTCTGTAATGCAGCCGACCGTACGATGAGTGTTTTTCAGGGAATGGATACGAGTGCCGATGGTCACAGTAGCTACACCCGTTCGGGCATGAATATCCGGCAACGTTCCATCCAGACCTTATATTCGCCGGGACAAAGCGGGCAACAATTGACCTACAAGGCTTTCGGTATCGAACATACGGACGAGTATGGAGGAAACTATAACATAACGTCTGACGCGCCTATGCTTTCCGCTTCTTCCACCTCTGCCGACGGGCTCGATAATACCTGTCGAGGACTTTGGGATAACAAAGTTCTAGTGATTGAAGCCCTTGGTGAGTTTACCTGGAAAGGCGGGAACGGAATCTTTCCGGTGACCGATCGGACGTCCGATAGTGGTGCAGGGTGGCCTATGGCGCGAAGCAGTCGCTATGTCAATGTCGCTGCACTTTCACGCAACAGAGACAACAATCGCAATGGCCTGATCGATCTGGATGAGATTGTATGGTATGTACCGGCTAAAGAACAGATGATGCACCTCTATGTTGGTACTTTCCTGATGGATGACCCGCTTTATCAGGCCCGTTTGCAGAAGGGGGATAATCTGTGTTATGCAACCAGCACTTTCGACGCATCGAAGGGACTGGCTATCCTGGTAGCCAATAAGGGAGCTGCGATCGACTGGATGAAAGACGGCTCATTCAGTGAGACGGACAGGAAGAATTGCTATATCCGGTGCGCTCGCAATCTGGGTACTCCGCCGGTGATGCAGGCACATGCACCTTATACCGGCACCGGCTATGCACATGAAGGTTTGGCGTTCGTCTCTCCGGCACCGGGTAGTACGGGTGTAAATTATATAATTACATATAATAAGCTAAGTACTACGGCACTGCGTTCGTATATCGGTGTCGGTTCATTGGGAAGTCATACACAGTTCCAGGCGGCCGCCCGTCCGTATCGTAGTTTTATCACGGCAAAACAATTACTTTACGGGGCAGGTAACTCTCCTGTCACTTGGAACGAGGCCCATAACTTATGTTACAATTATTCGGAACAGACCGATCGCTCGGACAAAGGGACCTGGCGTTTGCCTAATTCCTGTGAGGCGATGGCTATGTTGTTTAAGTTTACGGATAATTTGTGGGATAAGACTGTCGGTCGGATCATGTGGTCGTGTACCCGGTATAGTGGAAGCGCATTGTCTGTCGAGTATATTGGAGTGGAGTATGATAAGCAGGAGATAGTATGTGCGCCGGGAACGGATGTCGTAGGTTATGCCAGATGTGTGCGTGATAATAATGATGAATAAAGTCTATTATTTTGTATAATATCGGACAGTGTCTCGCAAAAACATCTATCTTTGGAAATCAATAGCTATAGGTGGGTTTATGAGGAAGAAATGCATATATGTAAGAGGGTTTTTTATTATCGTTAATCTGATCTTGTTGAGTGGATTTGATTACTGTTTGGGTATGAATAGTTTTGAAAATCAAAAGAAATCAGGTCAGGATAGTTTGTTGTCCGTTCTTCGGAATACAACGGATGTGAAAGTGAAACTAAAGTCATTGCTCGGGTTGTCTCGGCTGAACTGGGAAACGCCGGAAGAAGTCGGTTATCTGCAACAACTCATGGAAACGGCGGCTCCGGTCGATTCTATGAATCATTATTATTATGCCCTTTCCGGATTGGGACGTTATTATTGCAACCTGAATAAACTGGATAGCCTGCTATATTGGGGAGGGATATTCGATTCGGTAACGAAGGTTCGCAAGGAAACTCCTCATGAGGCGTTTGATTTCCTGAATTATTATTGTCGTTATTACCTGAATAATGAAGAATACGAGTTGGCGATGAATGAAGCCGTGCGTCTTCAGATGCTGTCGGATGAGACCGGTAATTTGCAAGGAACTATCTCGAGTAATGAATACTTGGGATTGATTTATATCATGATCGGTCGCGACCGGGATGCTGCGACCGCTCTTGAAAAAGGGATGAGCTTGCTGAAAGAGTCCGGGGGGCAACCTGATTATGAAATGCAACTGACGCCCTTCCTCTTGATTGCTTACCTGAGGCTTAATGAATTGGAGAAAATGAGGTCGCTCCTTGTTTATTATGAGTCTGTAATACATATGATGGAGAGTGAACAACCAGCTAAATGGATGAATTATCCGTTCCGGCAGAAGTATTGTTTCTTGTATTCCTATTATACGAACTTATATATTGCAGAAGATAAACCGAAAGAGGCGAAGAAGGCTATGCAACAGGCGTCTTCTTATGTGGACGATACGAACAGGAATGACCCTTTTCTGATCTCGGTATACAACCTGGCGATGGCCCGGTATTATTTTTATGTGAAAAAGTATCCCGAGGCGATCCGTGAAATAGATAAAGTATTGTCTGTCGATTATTCTACCGAACCTCTTAAATTGAAGGCTGAGATACTGAAAGCGGCCGGAAAGAAAGAGGAGGCGCTGGTCTTTTACGATCAACTGCTGACGTTTGTAGAACAGATAAATGTTAAGGCTTTCACCCGCCAGCTAAACCAGCTCCGTACACTGCATGATCTGAATGAACAGAAAATACAGGAGCAACGCCTGGTTTACCAGAAGGAACAGTTATCTCAAAAGCAAACCCAACTGACTGTCTCGCTTGTCTTTTTCGGTGTGCTGTTGTTGCTGTTCTCTTTTTTACTTCGTTACGTTTACCATGTCCGCAAACTAAAGGATGACTTGCAAAAGGAACGCGGGGTATTGATCGATACGACCGATAAACTGCGTATAGCCAAAGAACAGGCGGAGGAATCCAACCGGCTGAAGTCCGCGTTTGTCGCCAACATCAGCCATGAGATACGGACGCCGTTGAATGCGATCGTCGGCTTTTCCGGTTTGCTGGAAGATGCGGACGAGGAAGAAAGGAAAGAGTTTGTCCGGATCATCAATAATAATTCGGACTTGTTGCTCGACCTGGTAAATGACGTTCTCGACCTATCGCGTCTGGAATCGGGGTCTTATAATCTGAACCTCAAAGAGTGCAATATTTATGCATGTTGTAAGGATGTTGAAAAGAGTGTGCAGCAGAAAATACAGCCGGGTGTAAACTTGACTCTGACCTGTTCGGAAAAGGATTTTGTCATGAAGACCGACATACTTCGTTTGCAGCAATTATTGCTGAACCTGTTGACCAATGCCGCCAAATTCACCGCTCAGGGAGAGATCAACCTCGATTATCAGGTCGACAAAGAGAAGATGCAAGTTATTTTCTCTGTCACGGACACCGGTTGCGGTGTACCTCCCGACAAACAGGAAAGCATTTTCAACCGCTTTGAAAAGGTGGATGAATTCAAGCAGGGAGCCGGTCTGGGCCTGCCTATTTGTCGTACGATCGCCGGACTTTTCGGTGGCACGCTAACTGTCGATCCTGCTTATACCGGCGGGGCACGGTTTATATTTGTGCATCCTATCTAACTGTCCAGTTTTCGATGAAAATTCCAGGCAGTCTTTCCAGATGTTTTATGTTGTCTGTAACCAGGATTAAGTTGTTATGAATAGCTGCACATCCTATTAAGATATCAAAATCATCAATTAATGTTCCTTTTCTTTTCAAATTAGCTTTGATATCCCCAAATAAAGGTAATGTTCCTGAAACGGAAATTACTTTGAAACGGTCTACTATAAAGGCAACATCTTTTAAACGTTCTTTTTTATTGTCACAGAATGATGCACCAAAATAGAGTTCTCCTAAAGTTATTTCAGATACATAACAATTTTCAGCTTTGGCTTTTAATATCGCCTCGCGAACACCATATTTGTTCTTAAGCATAGATATGCAGATATTGGTGTCTAACAGATAACCTTTAGTTTTCATTAAAATTCGTCTATTATTCGAGTTTGGTTACTGGTTCTGCTTTCCCTGATTTTCCGGACTTCATCTTCAACAGAAGTATCATCTTCCCAAGCTCCTGATAATGCACTGAAGAAATCGGAAGATTTGGATGAGGTTTTTTTTGAATATGTATGCGTGTCTTTTAAAGATTCAGACAATTTGCTGATTAAGTCTAATTTTATATCCGGACTTAATGGAGCCAACAGTTTCATATACCAATCTACGGGATTTAATGCCTGTTCCATAAAGTTTCTCCTTTCTTTTTTACAAAGATAGCTCGTTTGTTTTAAAGTGGCGGTATATTTATGTTGTTTTTTGTTTTAAAGTAGATGGTAAATGGGGAAATTAACTCTGTATAAATTCATAATCCGTTTGGAGAGTGAAAAGGGATTATCTATCTTTGTTTGCATGATGAATGTAAAGGATGTGATTAAAAATATACGTTTGCGCTGGGTTGTACTGGTGGTTTTGCTGGTGTTTATTTGGACGACCATGTCTTCTCCTGTGATGGGAGAGTGGTATGCCCGTACGGTTTATCCGGTGTTTTCGGCGGTGTTGTCCCGTTTTTCTTCTCTTTTCCCTTTCTCGATCGGCGATTGCTTTATTTATGGCAGTATTGCCGGGTTGGTAGTCTATCTGGTTTATGCGATTGTGAAACGGCGTCCGTGGTTGAGGACCATCGGGCGGATGGCGGAATTTTTGCTTTGGGTATATGTCTGGTTCTATATGGCCTGGGGGATGAATTATTTCAGAATGAATTTCTATGCCCGGGCGGAGGTGCCTTATGCAGCCTATTCGGAGGATAACTTCCGTTTGTTTCTGGCTGATTACACGGAGGCATTGAATGCTTCTTTTGTTCCTGTCGGGAAGATCGACGAGGCTATCGTGGCGAAGGAAGTGGAGAAAAGCTACCAGGAAATAGCAGGACGTTTCGGCTTGGTCTCGCCTGCAACTTACCTGCATCCGAAACCGATGCTGGTCCCGGCCCTGATGAGCGGTGTCGGCGTACTGGGATATATGGGGCCGTTCTTTACCGAATACAATCTGAATCCGGATCTGCTTCCGGTCCAGTATCCTTTCACCTATGCTCATGAAATGGCGCATGTACTGGGCATATCCAATGAGGCGGAGGCAAACCTGTACGGTTTTTTGGTATGTTCACGTTCCGAAGTCCCGGAAATACGTTTCTCTGCTTATTTCGGTTTGTTGCCTTATGTGCTGGGCAATGCGTACCAGTTGTTGCCGGAAGAGGAGTTCAACCGTTGGAAAGAAACGATCTCTCCGGATGTGAAAGATGCCTACAACCGTAAAGTGGCTTACTGGCAAACGTTGTATAGCCCGACAATCGGTGATATACAGGATACGGTCTACAACTGGTTCTTGAAAGGAAACAACATTCCTTCCGGCCGTCAGAATTATTCGGAAGTGGTCGCTCTTTTAATGGCTCTGGATGCTTCCTCACAAGAAAAATGATCGCGTAACAAGCCAACAGAAATAAATACCTAACGGTAGATATGGATTAAAATAATTCTCTACTTTTGCGTATATCAATTATGTAGCAAATATCTAAAACTAATAAGATGAAAAATCAAAGACTGGGATGTGTATTGGCTGGTATAGCTATCTTTGGGTTAACGGGTTGTTCGCCGGAATCGATAATCCTTGAAGGTAAAGTTTCGAATCTTTCCGGTAATACGATTGTTTATCGGCCGACAATGGATGGTATATACAATGCGACACAAAGGGATACCTTGTTTCTGCAAGCCGACAGTACGTATCGTATCACTCTTCCGTCTAAAGGAAATGAGAAGATATCTTTCTATATCTATGGGCAAAAATACCTGGGAACGGTTTATGCTGAACCGGGAAAGAATGTACTCGATATCGACGCATCCCTCGAAAATAACCTGAGTATTGAAAATAAGTTGGCAAATGAAAATGAAATAGTAAAAGAACTTTCCCGTTTACAGGAAGAAGTCTTTAATTTGAGAGCACGAAGAGGCGATGCTTTCCAGGTAGCAAAGGATACAGTAGCCTCTTCCGTCTATCAGAAACTGACGGATTATGCGTCGGGAATAGAGCAAAAGATTACAGGGGTGGATGATGTATTCAAAAAGAGGGCGGTACAAGACGTTCGTATGCAGATGTTGCTGGCCTTTATGAACCAATATTTTGGCATTAACTATCAGGGTACGGAAGAAACAAAGAAAGAGTGGGAGGCCGTCTATCCGGAAATGTTGGCATATGCGGATATCAGTCAGCCGGAGAATGTCTTTTCCGAAGCATTTGCTGATGTGATATCCAATGTAGCCGGTATAGAACTTTACATGAAAACAAAACAGCAGCCTAAAGACCGGAATGAAGGTAAACAGAAACTTTTCGACTGGTATAAAAGCAACCTGAAAGGGCGTGTACAGGAAGTCGCCATGGCTAACGTGATCCTTGAAGACGCATCGAACGAGAGTTATTCAACGGGGATACCGGCTTTATACGAACAGTTTAAAGAATTGCATCCGGGTAGCACGCTGACTCCGGCATTGGAAAAAGCGATACAGAAAAATATCGCATTCAACAATCAGGAGCTTCCCGAAGACATTCATATACTGAACACTGATAGTGTGCGTTCCTTTAAAGAGATAACCGACCGATATGCCGGCAAAGTCATTTTTATTGATATCTGGGCTACCTGGTGTGGTCCTTGCCGTGAGTCTTTTGCCCATGTGAAACCTTTGCAACAATATGCGAAAGAGAATGACATCGTATTGTTGTATGTTTCTATCGACCGTCCGACCGATGCCGCTTTGTGGAAGAAGATGGCCGGGTATTATAATCTGAAGGGCGACCACGTTATTATTAATGAGTTTTTCAAGATGGATATCTACAATACATTCGGAAATAACGGTGCCTTATACATACCTCATTGCGCTATCATCAATAAGAAGGGAGAGTTGCAATTCAAGAAAGCAGCCAGCCCGGAAGATATGGATAAACTGGCGGAACAGTTACGGGAAGCCGGTGAATGATTCTAAATTCTAACCTTATAATTCAGTAAGCCTTTAAGAAAGCAGGTTTTTGGGGAGTAATAAGAAGATGATCGGTAAATAATCTTTTAAACTGACCCGTAACTGTTTTAAGGCTTGCTGGATGCGGTAATTTACCGTTTGGGTGGAAACCTGCAGGATTTCGGCAATCTCTTTATAACTTTTATTTTCAAAGCGATGCATTACAAATGCCTCCCGGTAACTGGGCGGTAAGGCATGTATTGCCTCGATGATATGCTTTTTCAACTCTTCCGTTTGATAGAAATCGGTATCCTGTAGCATTTCCAGCATATATTCGTAGAAACGCGTTTCTGCCCGTAATTGTGACTGCTGGCGGGTAAGTTGATTGATACATCTGTGGTAGACAGCCTTGTACAGGTATTGGCTGAAGGAGGTATTGAAGGTTTGTATTTCCCGATTTTCCCATAACCATAACATGACATCCTGCACGATCTCTTCGGCATCTTCCAGACTGACAAATCGATTTGCATATGTACATAACATTGGATAGTATCTTCTGAATAAGGTACCATAGGCCTTTTTATCCCCATGTTGCATGGCTGATAACAGAAATGAATCATCTATCACTTGTGAGGTATTTTTCATATTACTTTCTCCCTGGTTGCAAAGGTAGGTTTTTTGTCGTAGAAAAAAAATATCAAAAAAAAGTGGATTCCCGTTTAGTAATCTGTCGTAGTTCTCTTGTCTAATATATAAAAAGGAATAAAAGTGCAGATGGAAACATTTAATATAGATAAGATCGAAGAGATTCTTCCCCGGTATTGTTCCGGTGAGGCAACGATAGAAGAATGCCGGATGGTAGAGGAATGGATCGGGCAGTCGGAAGATAATTACCGGATTGTCAAACAAATGTATGCCATCGATCAGGCAATGGGCACGGTGCGGATGGAATCGCAGGTGAATACAGAGAGGGCTTTGGCTTCCGTAAACCGTAAAATGAGTAAGGAACATTCGCTCGTAAACTGGTTTACCTGGGTACAGCGGGTGGCAGCTATTCTCTTTGTTCCCCTTCTTATTATCTGGGGCATCGAGCACTTTACTCCCCGGACTGAGATTGCCCGGATGATCGAGATAAAAACAAATCCGGGAATGACGACGACTGTCGACCTTCCTGACGGTTCCAAAGTCTATCTTAATTCAGAATCATCTTTGACCTATCCTTCTTCTTTTAGTGGAGAAAAGAGAAATGTTCAACTAAAAGGAGAGGCATTTTTTGAAGTTCAGAAAGATCCTGAGCATCATTTTATCGTATCCGGTCCTTGTCAAACGCAGATTGAAGTCTTGGGAACGTCTTTTAATGTGGAAGCGTTCGAGAGAGATTCGTTTATCTCCACAACGTTGGTGGAAGGGAAAGTTCGCTTTGCTTATCAGAAGAATCAGCAACTAGCTACGGTAGAGATGAAACCCGGACAAAAACTGCTGTATGATACAACCTCCTCTCAGGTTAAGTTGCTCCGGACAAGCGGTGAAACAGAAACTGCCTGGAAAGACGGAAAGATTGTTTTCCTGGCAACTCCGTTACCGGAAGCATTGCGGATGTTGGAGAAGCGTTTTAATGTAAACTTTGTGTTATCCAATGATCGTCTTCGCAGTGAAGCCTTCAACGGTACTTTCACAAACCAGCGCCTGGAACGTATATTGGAAATATTTAAAATATCATCGAATATAAAATGGCGTTATCTGGATACCCAGAATACGACAAATGAGAGAGCGAGAATAGAAATTTATTAATCTAATTGAAAAGATCATGAAAAGCAAACCACCCTAAAGAAAAACATCCGGAGAAATATTGGCGTATTTCACCGGATGGAAAGATTTAATTTAAAACGCTTGTTTGGCGACAAGCAGTAGTAAATCACTTTTATTAATTAGATCAGTACAAAGTTATGCAAAAACATTTTAATACCCAACAGTTTTGGGTAGCAGAGTTTCTGCGGTTTATCTTAAATAAAATACCGAGAGTTATGAAGTTATCAGTCTTCTTACTATTATGTTCCATAGGTTTGGCGCAAGCAACAGATAGCTATGCACAGAAGGCTACAGTGAATCTGGAGATGCGGAACCAAACGGTAAAGGAAGTGTTGGATGAGATCGAGGAACAATCAGATTTCTCTTTCTTCTTCAATATCAAACATGTCGATCTGCATCGGAGAGTCTCTGTCGTAGCTAAGAAAAGCGATATATTTAAAGTGCTGGAAACAGTGTTTGCCGGTACGGATGTGCGTTATTCGGTAGTGGATAGAAAGATAATCCTGTCGACAGAGAAACAGGAGATTCAGCAAATTAATCAAGATAAAAAAGTCACAGGTGTTATCAAAGACCAAAATGGCGAACCTGTTATCGGTGCGAATGTGTCTGTAAAAGGTACGACTATAGGAACAATTACCGGTATCGATGGTGATTTTGCTTTAGAAGTGCCGGCAAATGCAGTCATACAGGTTTCTTATATCGGTTATGTCTCTCAGGAACTACGTTTGGGAGGAAAGGATCATCTGGATGTTGTGTTGAAAGAGGATTCGCAAGCATTGGATGAAATAGTCGTTGTGGGTTATGGCGTACAAAAGAAAATAAATCTTACCGGTTCGGTATCATCTGTTAAGAGTGAAGAACTGGAACGTCAACCTATCGTAACCATGAAGGATGCTTTGGCAGGTTTGGTTCCCGGTCTGACAGTTGTGAAGTCGTCCGGACAACCCGGATCAAGTAATCCGACCATCACTGTACGTGGGGTA
>ERZ839767.4507-NODE-4507-length-14040-cov-2.791419_pt1 | contig 14040 bp, 18 predicted proteins | sample MGYA00519879_ERZ839767 | MGnify/ENA primary metagenome ERZ839767 (study PRJEB31850, sample SAMEA3708852) | human gut metagenome | biome: human gut; feature: human-associated habitat; material: faeces | place: China | collected 2014 ...
GTCACTGTTTAACATTCCATAATCTTCTTGTGAAATCATTATAATAGGAATATTTAAATGACTGAATCTTTGTCTTGTTTCTTCTAACAAATACTTAACTTGAGGTCCTAGAAGAATAGCATCTGGTAGTGCCCATTTTTCAATAACACTTGGTAATTTACCATGAGGATAAGCCACAATTTCAACTGGTAATTTGTGTTTATTGGCACAATCCTGCATCATACTTGCCAATATACTTGTGGACATTCCCTGACTACATAACAAATATATCTTCTTCATAGTTCCTTGTTCTCCTTTATTATAGTTAAAATATTATTTTTATCTTTCAAATTCTTTTCCTAATATTAGGAAAAAATTCTTAATTGTTTCTTACTCATATTAACATAGACACAGCTACCCATTGGAAGAGTCACCATTGGTATCGTATATCTAAAACCCATATTACATATAACCTTACTCCTTTTTTAATCATTATAACATAATTTATTATCAGAAGACCAAAAAGCTATAGCCAAACTATAGCTTTCATTTTTATAAATCCGAAAGATCTAAATCATCAAATGAGATATCTTCTTCAACATCATCTTCGGCTTCTAATTCTTCTTTGAGATATTGTTTATCTAGAGCTTTAATAAATGGGAAATATACAACACACCCTAAAGCCAATAACAAGAATTGCCATAATGCTGCAATTGGATCTCCTGTTGATAGCCATCCAGAAAAACCAATTGGTGTTGTCCATGGTAAATTAACTCCAGTTGTTTTTGGTATAATATGCCAAAGTGTTGCACAGTAAGATAATATTAAGTTCATCATTGGTACTAAAATAAATGGAATGGCAATAATTGGATTTAATACAACTGGTAATCCAAAGATAATTGGTTCATTAATTCCAAAAATACCTGGAACAATACTTAATCTTCCTAATTGTTTAATACGTTGAGATTTACAGAACCCTAACATAACAATGACTAATGATAAAGTTGAACCACCACCACCAAAATTGCAGAAGAAATTAGAGAAAGGATTTGTAAAAATATGAGGCAATGCCTGTCCTGCTTCAAATGCAACCTGCTGCTCAATAGTTAAAACATTTCCAATAAAGTATACAGAGTTAGCAACTGCTGGTCCATTAATTCCAAAGAACCATAAGAAAGTACATGCAAATGAGTAAATAGCATTTGCTGCTAAAGTATCTCCCATACCTTTCAATGGTGTTTGTAAAATCTCTAACACAAATTGATGAGCTGTACCAAATGAAGTCATTCCAAATAGAATACGTACCAAGAAGAAGATTGTCATAACGAATGCACTTGGTACTAATGCTGCAAATGAATCACAGACAGCTGGTGGTACACCTTTAGGCATCTTAATTGTCCAACCCTTTTTATAAACCCATGTAAAGATTAAAACTGAACTAAGAGCACACACAAGTCCCATAAAGATACCATCTGCTCCGATATATCTAAATGCTAAACCATTAATACCATTTTCAGCAGCATCACTGCCTTCTAGTAAACTAACACCTGGAATAGATGCTATACTTGTGTTTGTTAGAATAACAAAAGCAACCAATGACACGACTGCCCCCTGAATTTTATCACCTTTTAATTCTCTAGCGAATGCATAACCAGTACCTACACAAGTCAGTAGCCCAGTCATATTAAAAGTTGCCCTTGATACATTTGTGAACCATGTTCCCCAGTTTTCCCCAAATACACTTGCCATCATTTCATCCCAGCCTGGTATTGGGAAGTTAGCGATTAACAAGAAGATTGACCCAACAATCAATAATGGAGTTGTGATTAAGAATCCATCACGGATAGCGATTAATACTCTATTTTTACCAAGTTTATCAGCAATTGGCATTAATACGCTTTCTAGTTTGTTAAACATAAATTTTCCTCCTTTTAAAATCTATCTCCATTATAGCAACTAAATTTATCTAATTTTTCTAAAAAATCTTCCTAGTATATAGGAAATATTTAATCTTCTACAACAATTGATAATTTTGTTCCTGCAATATAATCATGGAACATTTTACGTTTTGGTGAAGCACAAGCCCAAAGCATTGATAGGGCTGTTATGATACCAAAAACATAAACATATATATCATTTAAGTCTTTCCCTATGAAAATATTAATCATTTGATGAAAATAACTTGAACTTGCTGCAATATATCCTTCAACTATCATGACACCAATTGCCTCACGTTTCAAAAGAGTTATAAAATCAACATAACTATCATCCTCTTTCACAACTTGAATGTTCATAATCTTTTTAGCAAAAGTTTGACCAGGATAAATTTTTAAAGGTACAAAAATAAAATAAGCCAAATAGATAATAATTGCCATAATTCCTGCTAATATGCTATATGGATAAGGAAGTTCTGTAATATTTTGTGTAATTTCTAGGTCTTGAAAAAAGATAGAATATATTAGCACAACTGGAATACCAGCCAACATACTGGCAGCATACCAATCAATAATATATGCAAACAGTCTTTTAAAGTTATTTACAGTGGTTGGTTGAGATTGAATCATTTTTTTATTCTGGAAAGCAGCATAATTGATTTTTGGTTTTTTCATTATTTTTTCTCCTTTGTGATTTTACAAATAAACTCATTATAGTCTCTAGATTCTAGTAAATCAGAAAAATGACCAGCCTCTCCAATCGCCTGACTTAACCAATCAAAAAACATCTTTAAAACTTCATGATCACCTTCATTGATAGCTAATAAGATAACCAATTTAACTTTAAATGAACCCCAATCAATCGGATTCTTTAACAGTGCTACTGATACTGTAGGTGTATTGACATAATCTCCAAAAGAATGTGGTGTAGCAAATGAATAAGCAAAAGATGTGGGTGACATTTCTTCTCTTTTTAAAACACCTTTTTTAAAGAATTTATTCACAACACCTCCGCTATACAATTCATCACATAAATATTCAATAACTTCTTGTGAACTTCGTTTATCTAAATCAACATAGAAGTATTGTGGATTGATAAGTTGTGATATTTTTTGATTAAAGACTATTTGAAATCTTCTCTAATTTAGACAAAGCTTGGAAGATGATTGATTCGTCCTCATTGTTAATAAACATACTCACTTGAATAGTGAGAATATCTAATTCATGTGAAAGTGGTGTCATAGTAATTAATAAATCTGGATTTAAAGCAAGAACTTTTGCCTCTTCAAACAATGGTAATGTCTCAACAATTTCTAATCGCTCACTAAAAGTTGATTCTACTTTTTTTTGCCCTAATGTTGAAAAATTTTGATCATAAGGAATGATCATCACAACCTTAAATTTACTATTTCTATTTAGTCGTTCATAAGCAGCACCAAAATGCAAAGCAATGAAACCCATTTCTGATTCATTAATATGAATATTCAAACACTCTTCTAAAGCATTTCCAACTGATACCCCCATTTCAAAAACAAGAGGATAATTCCTTTTAATATCATGAATAAAGAGATTATCAGCATTTATATTTTGTTGATATCTCTCAATCAATCCTTGTAAATGCATTTTTAATCCTGCCATAAAATCTTCATCTTCATGAAATTGAACATGCAATTTCTTTTCAATTGGTGTAACAACATTTTGTAGTAATTCATCTATATCAATATGATTCTCATCAATAAAAAGATGTTTAGGTTGATATTGTCCACTCTTATTAGAAAATAATAATGCCAATAAACATATTTCATCTTCATGTATCTCAATAGGAATGAATTCCATAAGTCTTTCAAAATACTCACTTGCAATTTTATATTCAATACTTTGTAACAAAGCCTGATTTTTTCTTTCTGTTGTATAAAACTGACAGTTTAACATTCTTTCGATACTTATACCAACATGTAATATTAACATTGGAAACATTGTTTCTTTAATAACATATTGATGATTTTTAAGTACATTTACAAGAATATCCGTTGCTTTAACTAAATCAAAGTCTTTATAAAACATTGCCAATTTATTTAAGTTTAAAAAATTCCCTTGTGTTTCATTTGATAGCAGTTCTTTATATAATTTTCTCTTCTCTATTTCATCGCCCTTTAAATATATATAATTCTTAGAACGAACTAATTTCAGATGAGAATATTTTTCCAATGTTTTACGTACTTTCTTGATATCATTTTCAATTGAATACCCACTTACATATATATCTTCTTGTAAGAAAGTGAGATTAATACCTTCTTCATGAATTAATAACTGTTGAATTAAATATGTACATCTTTGAGCTGGAGTTTGAGGAATATCTTTTGGTGTTTCAATATATATCTGATTATATTTATCTATATTTAAGAAGTAGCCCATACGAATATTCGATTGAATGAGTTCCTCTTGGAAATTTTTATTTATTGCATCAATATCTGAACGAATTGTACGATCTGAGACTCCTAGCAGTCTAGCAAGTTCTTTACCTGTAATCCATTCTTTATTTTCATAAAATATAGAGATAATCCTCTCTTGTCTTTTATTGAGCATACAATATCCCTCTCTTTCTTGCAAATTATAACATTATTTTTTCTGATACTCTTATATCTTTATTTCCTAAGTATTAGGAAGTGATTAACACTTTCATCATTTCATTTCCTAAATAAAAAACAGGCAGAGTATACTCCGCCCAGTTATTCGCATCTTTCAGGACAGTCTGCCTGTTGATTTTTATAATATTCAGTTTTGATATCTGTAAATTGTGGACAGAAATCACTATTGTCACACTCTTGCAACCTTCTTAATTCTCGTGGAATAAATGCTCTTATTTCTTCGGCATTATACCCAACTTGGAAACGTCTTTCATCAATGATGATTGGTCGTTTCAATATTGACGGATTCTCTTGAATAAAATGAATCAATTGGTTGACTGACATATCATCTAAATCAACTTGATTTTCTTTTATAATTTTAGATCTTTTAGAAATAATATCATCTGTACCATTCTCACTTCTTTCTAAAAGTTCTCTTAATTCTGTTTCTCTTAAAAGGGTTGAAAAGATGTTTTTTTCTACATAAGGGATTTGGTGTTCTTTTAACCAAGCCTTTACTTTACGACATGATGCACAACTTGGTGCTGTATATATTCTAATCATAGTATCAACTCCTTGCATTTCATATTATACATCATTTTGTTTATTTATGAAATTCTTTTTTGATAATCTCTTGATTTTTAATTCAAAGACTTCTATAATGACAATAAAGACAAAGAAGGAATGGAGTAATTTATGTAACATGTTGAAAGAGAACTTGTGGTTGGTGCAAACAAGTCATGAACATAAATGAATTGGGATTCTGGAGTTATAGATGGCATCAGTCATTTATCGTTAATCGCGTTAAGATGAAAGTGCATATCAAATGATATGAATAAAGGTGGTACCGCGTTCAAACGTCCTTTTTGTAAGGATGTTTTTTTATGTTAAGGAGGAACTAAATAATGAAAAGAATGTTAAGTGGAATTAAACCAACAGGTCGTGTGACTTTAGGAAATTATATTGGTGCTATAAAACCATTTGTTTCTTATCAAGACGAGTATGAGATGTTTATCTTTATTGCAAATTTACACTCTATGACAATTTATCAAGAACCAAAGGAACTCAGACAAAATACAAAAGATTTGATTGCTCTTTATATTGCAGCAGGGTTAGATCCAGAAAAAGTGACTCTCTTTTTGCAATCAGATGTTTTAGAACATGCACAACTTGGTTGGTATTTAGGATGCATGGTATCTATGGGAGAATTATCTCGGATGACACAATATAAGGATAAAGCATCTAAAAACGAAGTTATTGGTGCAGGTATTTTCAATTATCCTTCACTTATGAATGCAGATATCCTGATGTATGACCCTGATTATGTGCCAGTTGGGGAAGATCAAAAACAACACGTAGAACTATGTAGAGATGTTGCTGAGAAATTCAATTCACGTTATAGTGAAACTTTTAAACTTCCAGAGCCATTAATTGCAAAAGTTGGTGGAAGAATAATGGATTTACAAAATCCAACAAAGAAAATGTCTAAATCGGATGAAGCTGGTAAAGGTACAATTTATATTCTAGATGATATAAATGTTTCAAAAAAGAAAATTAAATCAGCTGTTACAGATAGTGATGGGTATATCCATTATGATCCTGAAAACAAACCTGGTATTTCTAACTTGCTAGAGATTTACTCAATTATATCTGAACGTTCAATTGATGATATTGAAAAACAATATGATGGTAAAGGATATGGTGAATTTAAAACTGATTTAGCTGAGATTGTAGGAGCAGAACTTGAGAAAATTCAAGCACGTTATAAAGAAATTACAACAGGAAGCTATTTGGATGATGTTCTAGAAGCTGGAGCCAACAAAGCAAGACCTATTGCAAGAAAAAAACTTGCAAAAGTAGAAAGAAAAATAGGAATTACTATCAAGAAGAAATAAGGAATCGTAAAAAACGATTCCTCTTTTTATATCCTATATCCATGATTTACTTTTCTCGTTCCCATAAACCTTTTCTATCTCTTATCAATGTTTTACATTTCATCATCATAATCATATCCTCAATCATTGATAACGTTGCTAAAACACTTGCAATAATCATATAAACATTTAATCCAAGACATAAACATAGTATTGGAAAACTCCATAAATATAACCCTGTTATTTTATTAAGAACAGTATGATGAAAAACAAATTGTCGATATCGATAAAAACCAATTACAATTGTTATCATCCGACCTATCGATATCATAACAAGAATATCTATCATCCATTCTTGCCACTTGAAAAGTGGAACAAAAATAAACATTGATATACATATAAAAAATAGGTCTGCAAGACTATCCAGCAATGTTCCAAAATCACTTGCAACATGTAATCGCCTTGCTAGATAACCATCACAAATATCACTTAATCCACACAAAAAATAAATAAGTAAAAAGAATGGTGAGAAAGGTTCAATTCCTAACAACATGCCTGATAATAAAATTCTTAAGCTTGTTATGATATGAGGAATCTTCGCCATACTCTCACCTACTCTTTCTTATCATATAAAGTCTTTCACAATTTGTGCAACCTCTTCAGCACGACTAAGAACAGTTGGATGTTGACCATCTTTAAACAAATATGAACTCCCATGCATAACATCTTTGAGGATATCATCAAATTCATCTTTGAGATTTTGTCCTAGCATTTCATCATTAAGACTCCCAATCAGTAAAAGTGGATTTTTTATACTCTCAAATGAATCATGAAAAAGCGGTTCTTGTGATTGTGCTAATGAAACAAGTGATCTTGTATTCGCCTCCACAACCGACAACCAATCTTCACCCTGACACCATTCATAAAAAAGTTTAGCATCTGCATCTTTTATAGAGAAATTCCTTTCAGCCAGCAAATCATCAGCAAAACCTTCTCTTAAAGTTCTTCCATCAAAACTATCAGCAATCACCTTTCCAATAAGTTCTGGTTTTTTCATAACAACATGAAGTGCAACATATGCCCCTCCACTTGTTCCTAAAAGATGAACTCTATCATAAGATAAATGTTCCAATAGAGCAATTGTCTGCAAAGCTTGATCTTCCCATAATTGAATTGGGAATTCTTTCACTCTATCTGATTGTCCATTCCCTAAAAAATCTATCAAAATGCATTGAAAACAATCTTGATATAAAGGTAAAATCATCTCAAACATCTTTGATGATGCTGTATCTCCATGAAGGAATAATAATGGTTCTCCTTCCCCTATAACCTGATAAAAAATATTTTTTGATTGATATTTAAAATATGACATCATTGTCCTCCTAATCTTTTCTTTAACTGTTATGATTAGCAAGACTTATTACACTTAAGCCTTGCTTAGTGCAATAACATCCATATACCCATATAATCAACTCCTTTTTTCTATTATAACAATCAAAAAGAGAAACAGCAATACTATAGCTATTTCTCTTTAATTTCTTTGATATCTTTAATTTGTGATATTCTTATGACTTTCTTTATTTCCTTTTTAGATTTTTGAATGACAATCATCAGCCATTCATCATCATAATCTTGAATAACCCCTATTGTACTATAAGCAATATCAATCATCCATGATGGCTCTTGTAAAACTATTTCACATCTTTGATGAACAAAATCCTTCAAGCGTTCTTGTATTAAAATGACTTCTTTCACATCCTTTTTTGTCGTTGTGGGTGCTTTCACAACACGTAAAATGTTTAAACAAACCAAAAGAATAATAATCAATAAAATCTCTATCATATCTTTTCCTCCACAACTTCAAAACCATTCACTGTTGCCAAATCAACTAGTTTTGTCACAGTTTCCTTTTTAAACAATGAACCTGCACTCTTTCTTTGATATTGAATTTTAATCCAATCCTCATTCATATCAATAATTTTAGCCTTAGGAGTCGTTGTTGTATCAAACAATAACGAACCATCACTACATTCTAATATACATGTTTGTCCAACCAAAGAAAACAAAGCATGCAGATCTTTCTTTGCTTTCTCCTTAATAATAACCTCTACATCATTCTCAGTTAAATCATCTAAACTCACATTATAGAGATTAGCAAGCATTCTCGCTTTATCTAAAGTTGGAATTCCTTGATCACTTTCCCATTCTCCCAATTAGAAATAGTCTGTCTTGTCACTGAAATCAAATCAGCTACCTCTTGTTGACTATATCCATGTTTTTTTCTTAATCGCATTAATTTCTCACCTAACATAATTAACCTCCAACATATCTATATTATAAAGAAAAAAGACATAATTGCCTAGCAAATCTCTTTAGCAATATGTCCAATTCTTTTCACATTTAACGCTTTTGTATCAATTCACGATACAATAATTCATGTAAAGAAGAATATCCTTTTTCAATCTTATGCTTTAAAGCTAAATATTGTTCACTTGGACCTTCTTCATGGATATTTAATTGTTCACATAATTCTAAAAACAGTTCATAGTGAACAACAAAGATTTCATCAATTACCTCTTCAATACAAATCTTTCTCATTCTTTCTTGCCTTGTTAATCCAAATTCCTTTTCGTATGCTTCTTCAAGAATACGATATTCAAAATGAGTATAACCCACTGTCTTAATAATTTCATTAATAATTGTTCTTTGTGATAATAGAACTGTTCCTCTTCGACGAATATTTTGATCCCTTGTCTCTATGACTACACTATATTGACCATCACCTACAACAAAAATACTATCTTCTATTCCTTCTAAAACCATTTGACAATAAATAAAATCATGTAATTGTTCTTGACTCACACGATAAATCGGCAAATAGTGGAATTCTTCATAACAGTCATCATCCTGCCACTCATAGGGTTCTAACAGTTCTTCATCGTCATACACCATATTCACTAAAAACATAAACAACCCCCTATATTTCATTTTATTCTAGTATTCCTTAAAAATGCGTTATTATAATTCTTTCTATATTTTTTTAATAAATTCATATATAATATATGTATATGATAAAAATAGGAAATAACTTACAATTTTGAAAGTCATTAACTTAAAAATGTAAGAATCAATTATGGTTAGATGTTTATTTTCTATATATACTATAGATAGGAATAAGGGGGAATCAATATGGAAGTCTTACAAAATATAATTGTTTATGCTATTTTAGGAGCTATTCAAGGGTTTAGTGAACCAATTCCTATCTCAAGCAGTGGACATTTGGTTATTTTTAAAAATATCTTTGAACATTTTGGATGGAATTTTCCTACCACTGATATCACTTTTGAGGTGCTTGTCAATACTGGTTCTCTATTAGCTATTATGTTCTATTATCGAAAAGATATAGCTAGATTATTTATGTCTTTTTTTGGTTATATGTTCAAAGCAGAAAAACGTGATGAACTGCTTCCAGATTTTAGATATTGCATGCTGTTGATTGTTGCAACAATTCCCGCTGCTATTGGTGGTGTATTGTTTAATGATTATATTGAAACTGCTTTTTCTAATGTAAAACTGGTTGGTGGAACCTTATTAATTACTGCTGTTTTCTTAATGCTTATTCATAAATATGGTTATAAAGGAAAACGCACAAAAAAGAAATTGAACCTATGGGATGCATTACGTATGGGTTGTTTCCAACTGATTGCTTTACTTCCTGGTATTTCAAGGAGTGGATCTACCATTACTGGTGGAATGCTTGGAGGCTTGGAACAAAAAACAGCAAGAGACTTTTCTTTCTTTATGTTTATGCCTGTCAGTTTAGGGGCAATTATTCTAAAGATCAAGGATTTTGTAGCCAGTCCAACACTAGCAACTCTATGGTTACCTTATTTGATTGCTTTTATTGTAAGTGGTATTGTCACATACCTAGCATTACAATTATTATTCTCATTCTTAAACAAACGTAAAATGAATTATTTTTCTATTTACTGTTTTGTCATGGGGTTATTTGCACTCATTGTTCTTTAAGAAAGATGACTTTAAGGTCATCTTTTTAGTTATAAAGAAAAGGAGTTCATTTTAACCCCTCATACATGCAATAAATAATGTTGTAACTTTTTTAAATATATTTTATAGTAAAAAATAATCTTGTTTATGTTTTTGAAACATTTCTTGGGACTTTGTTTTAAGTCCTTTTTCTTCTAATAAATGAATATATGAAATATCTTTTTCTGCTAAATAATCTAAATTAATCCATTTGCATTGATAATCTTTTTGATTATGTGTTGGAAACAACAAAGAAGATTCAAATACAATTGGATTTTTATATTTATGATTCTTACGACTCATTCGTTCTAAATCGCGAGAACTTTTCAGAATAATTTCATAATGCCCATCAGCATAATATATGCGGATATATCCATTATAATTTTCTATTAAAATAGCAATTCTATGACTTAACTGCGATAACTTCAACTTCAATAAGAGCTCCTTTTGGAAGTTTAGCAACCTCTACAGCACTTCTTGCAGGATATGGTTCCACAAAATATTCAGCATAAATTCCATTTACAGTTACAAAATCATCCATATTATCTAAGAAAACAGTTGTTTTCACAACATTAGAAAAATCCAAACCTTGACTTTCTAATAATCCTTTGACATTATCCAATGATTGTCTTGTTTGTGCTTCAATTCCTACAGGCATTTCTCCAGTTGTTGGATTTAAAGGGATTTGCCCAGAAAAGAAAATCATATTTCCCATATCAATACCTTGACTATATGGTCCAATAGCACCTGGTGCTTTATCTGTTTTTACGGCTTCTTTCATTATATATTCCTCCTTAACATATTCTTATTATAACAAATATTTATATCCTCGACTATACTCCTTTTGGCAAATTAATAGTCTTATTCCCCCTTAAGAGAACAATACTCTAAATATCGTAAAAATAACATATTCACAATCAAGAAAAAGTGCCCAGTACAACAATAGCTTTTATCTTGAAATCCAGTATGAAAATAACTTGTCTTAAATCCAATAAATTCATCTACATGCAAAGATAAAAGATTTTGATTGTCCATTGCAATTCCAATAGTTGAGATATGCATTTTTTCTAATACTTTTGACAAGGTGACAATTGTTTCATTATCTCCTGATAAAGAAATTAAAATAAACAAGTCATCTTTTGAAGCATTATTTAGTACTGTATCAAGTTCACTTCTTCCTTCAATAACATGCATAATTTTATGACGATAAGCAAATTCACGATTAAATTCCTGGGCAGCATGAAATTGCACTTCACCCGTACTATAAATATAAATACGTCGTGCTTCATCAATCAGTTTAAGAACTTGATCCAAATCCTTATTCTCCATAATATCCAGTGTTTCTTTTAATTCATCAGCAACTTTATGCATAATTTGACTATCAAAATCAAATTGTTTTTTCATACTCCATTTCAAATGAATCTTTAATTCACTATATCCATCTAAACCTATCTTTTTACAGAAACGAATAATACTTGTATGAGAAACATTACATGTTCGAGCAAGTTCTTGAATAGACATTTTTTGGCAATCACTTTTATGATGATAAATATATTGCCAAATATATAAGTCATTTTCGTTCAATTGATCATAATGACTATTTACCATCTCATCTAACATCACTTGTCATCTTCCTTTCATGATAATCTAAATACTTTACAAGTATAAAATCTATTAAAATAAAATAATTAACTAAACCTTCATGTCTTGGTCCTAAAGGATTTAATAAATTAGGAACTTCAACATAAAATGATTCATTTGCAATATGTGATAATGTATTATCTTGAGTTGCAGTAATCGCAATAATAGGAACACTTTTTGCTTTGAGTTTTTTAGCAAATTCTATAATTTGTTTGTTTTCTCCAGAATATGAAACCATGATAATCATATCACGGCTTGTCATCATTTCTTCAAATGCATAAGTCTCATTCATAGAACGAATTGTAAAAAAGAGTTTTCCAACTTCTAAAAATGATCTCTTAATTTCTGCAGCAACATTATTTTGAATACTCCCACTTCCATAAACATATGCATTTTCTGCCTGATCAATAATTTCAATAACATGGGTGATATCTTTCTCTTTAATTTTATCCATAAAATTGTGATATGTCTGATAAACCAATTCTAGCCCTGTCTGCTTATGCTGATATGTTTGATTATCAATACGTAGATAAACCTTAAGCTCAGTATATCCTTTTAACCCAAGTCTTTGTGAAAAACGTAAGATTGTTGTTCTAGAAACATGACAATGATTAGCTAAGTCATCAATGGATAATTTTTCACATTCTTTACGATGAGCACTAATGTATTGCCAGATATAGAGATCATTCTCATTTAAGCGATTATAATTTTTATTAATTAACTCTTCTAAGCGCATTGTCATTCCTCCCACTTATTTCCATTATATCATAAAGATTTGTACATATATATGTCATTTTTCATCAAAAGAAAAAGCAAGATACTTTCGCTGATTCTTGCTCAATAAGGTGGAAATGTTTAAAGTTTTAAAAATGAAAGAAGAAATAAAATTTCTAAACACATAGGAATTTGACTCCTTCTTTTCATTTATTTATGCTATACCCTCAAGTAAGAACTCTTTTGCTCAGCTTCTTGCTTTTGAGTGTTGTTTTTGAAAATGATAATAAGCACCAATGAGATTAGCGTCATTATGATGAGCACAAGAGATTATTTCTAAAGGAGGAATTGGATATGGTAATGAATCATAGAAATTTTGCAAAGCTCTTTGAATCCCACTAACAAAGATAGGATTTTCAGACACACCACCACCTAAACAGACACGCTGTGGATCAATGATTAATTGTAAATTCATTAATTGAATAACGACATCATAACAGTACTTCTCAAACATTTCGACAGCTTTTTGATCACCTTGTTCAATCCATTCAAAAACTGTTTTCCCATCACTTGGTTCAATACCTTTCATATCACAAACGCGTTTCACAAATCCAGGAATACCTGCTATATTTCCAAACACTGCATCATGACCATATGTTTTTAAATCTTTACATATTAACATCGATACTTCTCCAGAAAGTAAATGTGTTCCTTTATAAATATCACCATTGATAATAAAACATCCACCAACACCTGTTCCAAATGTTAAGACAATTCCATTTTGAATACCTTGCATATGTCCACTTGTCATTTCAGCAAGGGCTGCACATCTGGCATCATTTTCAACTTCCACTTGAGTATGCAATTCATCTTCATAATACTTTTTAATATTTAACTGATGATGATAAGTCAAAGAACCACCCTGATGTACGAAACCTGTTTTGGTATTGATTGTTCCTGGTAACGATAAACAGATACCACCTTTTTCATCACTTTCATGACCCCATATTTCCTTAATGACTGCTAGAAAATCTTCTTTCGTTGTCCGTGGTGTTGGTTTTTTCCCTTGTGATAATATATTAGCTTTTTCATCTAACCATGCATATTTAATAAAGGTTCCACCTGCATCTATACTTAAATACTTCATGATAAATCTTCTCCATTCGTTGCAATGACTTTTTGATACCAATAATAAGAATCTTTCTTGATACGCTTTAAAGTTCC
>ERZ839767.4513-NODE-4513-length-14030-cov-4.572165_pt1 | contig 14030 bp, 7 predicted proteins | sample MGYA00519879_ERZ839767 | MGnify/ENA primary metagenome ERZ839767 (study PRJEB31850, sample SAMEA3708852) | human gut metagenome | biome: human gut; feature: human-associated habitat; material: faeces | place: China | collected 2014 ...
CGACCTGCGTCGGCGACGTGCTGGGCCGCTATCATCCGCACGGCGACGCGTCGGTCTATGATGCACTCGTGCGTCTGGCGCAGGACTTCTCCATGCGCTATATGCTCGTCGACGGCCACGGCAACTTCGGCTCCGTCGACGGCGATCCCCCCGCTGCCTACCGTTACACCGAGGCCCGCCTCTCGAAAATCTCGAATGAAATGCTCCGCGACCTCGAAAAGGACACCGTGGACTGGGACCCGAACTTCGACGAATCGCGCAAGGAGCCGCGCGTGCTCCCCAGCCGCTTCCCGAACCTGCTCGTGAACGGCTCGAGCGGCATCGCCGTCGGCATGGCAACGAATATCCCGCCCCACAACCTCACCGAGGCCATCAACGCCTGTCTGTGCGTCCTCGATAACCCCGAGGCCACGCTCGCCGACCTTATGGAGCACCTCCCCGGCCCGGATTTCCCGACGCGCGGCCTCATCCTCGGACGTGCCGGTATCCGCGCCGCCTATGCTACCGGCCGCGGCCGCGTGACCATGCGCGCCCGCACCGAGCTGGAGGAATTCGGCCAGAACCGTCAGCGCATCATCGTCACGGAGATCCCCTATCAGGTCAACAAGCGTATGCTCATCAAGAATATGGCCGATCAGGTCAACGAGAAGCGTCTGGAGGGCATCTCCGACATCCGCGACGAGTCCGACCGCACCGGTATGCGCATCGTCATCGAGCTCAAGCGCGAGGCAAACGCGCAGGTCGTCCTGAACCGCCTGTTCGCTCAGACGCAGCTGCAGACGACGTTCGCCATCAATATGCTGGCCCTCGTGAAGAACCAGAGCCAGCCGAAGGTCCTCTCCCTGCGCGAAATTCTGGACGAATATCTGGCCTATCAGGAGGATGTCATCCTCCGCCGCACGCGCTATGACCTGCGCAAGGCACAGGAGCGTGCCCACCTGCTTGAGGGCCTGCTCATCGCGCAGGATAACATCGACGAGGTCATCCGCATCATCCGCACGAGCTACGACAACGCAAAGGAAAACCTCATGCAGCGCTTCGGCCTCGATGACATTCAGGCCCAGGCCATCCTCGACATGCGCCTGAAGGCCCTGCAGGGCCTCGACCGCGAAAAGCTCCAGAACGAATATCAGGAGCTGGAGGACCGCATCGCCTATTACGAGCGCGTGCTCGGCGATATGGGCCTTGTCAAGTCCATCCTCAAGGACGAGCTGACCGCCATCCGCGACAAGTACGGCGACGAGCGCCGCACCGAGATCCAGGATGTAGAGGACGAGATCGACATCGAGGACCTCATTGAAGAAGAGGACTGCTGCTATACCCTCTCGAACGCGGGCTATATCAAGCGCCTGCCCGTCGATACCTACCGCACGCAGCGCCGCGGCGGCCGCGGCGTCTCCGGCCAGAGCCTGAAGGAGGAGGACTACGTCAAGAACCTCTTCATCGCCTCGACGCACGACTATGTTCTGTTCTTCACGAACACGGGCCGCGTCCACCGCAAGAAGGGCTACCTCATCCCGGAGGCCGGGCGCACGGCGCGCGGCACGAACATCGTCAATATCCTGCCGCTCGAGCAGGGCGAGCGCGTGACGGCCATGCTGCTGACGCGCGAATTCACGGACCATGAGTACCTGATGATGGTCACGCGCGGCGGCACCGTCAAGCGCATCCGGCTCGACGCCCTCTATACCGCCCGCAAGGCCGGCATCCGCGCCCTGTCGCTCGACGACGGCGACGAGCTCATCGCCGTCCTGAAGACGAACGGCAGCGACAATATTCTCCTTGCCACGCGGCAGGGCATGGCCATCTGCTTTGCCGAGACGGACGTCCGCCCCATGGGCCGCGACGCAGCCGGTGTGCGCGGCATCCGCCTCGACGACGGCGACGAGGTCGTCAGCGCGGCCGTTGCAGCCGAGGGCAAGAGCCTCCTGACCGTCACGGAGAACGGCTACGGCAAGCGAACGGCCGTCGAATCCTATCTGCGCGGCGAGGACCGCCAGCCGCAGACGCGCGGCGGCAAGGGCCTGCGCAACTACCGCCTGACCGAGAAGACCGGCCTTGTCGCAGGCGCGGCCATCGTCGATGATACGAACGACGTCATGCTCATTGAGTCCGGCGGCGTCGTGCTGCGTACTCCGGCCGCCAGCATCAACCTCTACGGCCGCGATACCCAGGGCGTCATCCTCATGCGCATCGAAGAGGGCAACCGCGTCATCGGCGTCGAGGCGATCTCCAATACGGAGGAAACTGAAGAATCCGGGGAAGATTAAGCTGATCATACCGGCTCCCAGATTTGTCATTGCGAGGAGGCCGGAGGCCGACGTGGCAATCTCGCAGTACTCGCTCGGATAACAGAAAAGCTTCGGCGAATTCGACCCCCAGAAAGGCAGTCAAAGCATGAAACAGTATTATGTCTACCTTTTGACCAACAAAGGAAATACTGTCCTGTACACCGGCATGACAAACGACCTGCAAAGAAGATTGTACGAACACCGCGAAGGCCCCGAGGATGGCTTTACAAAGCGATATTGTGTCCGAAAATTAGTTTATTTTGAAACAACACCGGATGTGAGAGCAGCAATCGAGCGTGAGAAGCAGATAAAGAGCTGGTCCCGCAAAAGGAAAGATGCGCTGATAGCGACGATGAATCCCAAATGGGTGGATTTGTCTGCTGATTGGGAAATGTAGCAATTCCCGGAAATGGCATATGGATTCGCCGAGGCTGCCCTCCGACCGCATCGGTTCTCAGATTTGTCATTGCGAGGCCCCGAAGGGGCCGTGGCAATCTCGCAGTACTCAGTTGGATGACAAGAAAGCCTCGGCGAATTCGAGGGCTGTTGCAGGAGATTCCCACGTCGCTTCGCTCCTCGGAATGACAAATCCGGGGGCCTGCATCACCGATTGCACCTGCCAAATGCGGGCGCATTCCCCCACAACCACTCACCATTCCAGTCCCATTCCCAAAATACACACAAAGGAGATCACACCATGTTCTGTACGAAATGCGGAAACAAGATCCGGGATGACGCGAAATTCTGCACGTTCTGCGGTGCGCCGGTGCGCCGTCCTGTCCCGCCTGCTCCTGTCGAGCCGCAAACGCCCGGCTCAGTCCCGAATGCCGGGGAAATGCCTCCCGTCGAGCCGCCCGTTCCCGGCGTGACCCCGCCTGTGGCCCCCGTTCTCCCTGAGGAGCCGGTTCTCCCTGAGGAGTCCGCCGTTCCCGAGGAGCCCGTCGTCCCCGAGGAGCCCGTTGTCCCCGAGGAGCCCGCCTTCTCCGACATGCCCCCCATTCCCCCGGAGCCGCCCGTCTCCGACATGCCTCCCATCCCGGACGCGGCCCCGCGCAAGCGCCGCAATACCGGTATGCTCGTCTCACTCATCGCGCTGGGCGTTGTGGTCGTCGGCGCGGCCGTCGGCGGCTTCCTGCTGTGGCACGGCATGAACGCCAAGCTCGAGCGCGAGCGCTCCGACCATGCGCTGGAGCAGAGTCAGGCCGAGGCCCAGCTGAGCGACCTGCAGGACGCCCTCGACCAGTCCAACGAAAACTATGACGCCCTGTATAACGACTATTACGACCTCGTGCAGGAATACTCCCTCCTGCAGCAGCAGAACGAGAACGTCTCCGACCTGCAGGCCCAGTACGATGCCCTGTCCGACGCCTATGACGAGCTGTCCAAAAATTACAACGAATTTGCCGATATGGCAGAGTTCTACAACAGCAATGCCTGCGTCGCCAGCGACAACAACGACTATTACCACACCTACGCCTGCGAGGACTGGGACCGTCAGGCCTTCTACATCTTCAACACGGCCTATGCCGAAAACGAGCTGGGACTCAAGCCCTGCCCGAAGTGCCGCTGAGGCACGGGAAAGGATCATCCATGGAATCGAGATTTTCTGTAGACACGACCATCGACGCCGATATCCAGTATGAGGCGTCCAAGAGCCTTATGCCGCGCTATGTGCAGCTGCTGACGTGGGTCTGCTTCGGCCTGTCCGTCGTACTGCTGGGCATCATGGTTTGGCAGTACGTTATGACGAAGAACACCATGCATCTCGTGCTGGCCCTTCTGCTCGTGCTCGTGGTGGGCTATGCCCTGTTCAACCAGCTCCGCGGCCCGCGCACGGCCCTGCGCCGCTGGCAGCAGAACATCCAGACGAAGTACGGCTCAAACGCCCTGCACCTGCACACGGATTTTTATGACCTCACCCTCGCCCAGACCCTGCAGGAGAACGGCGAGGTCCTCGACGCCGGGTATTCCACCATCACGGAGCTGCGCGAGACGGAGCATCTGTTCCTTCTGCACTGCGGCCGCCAGCAGTGGTACTTTGTGAATAAGGCCGGTTTTACGAAGGGCACGCCGGACGAATTCCGCACGTTCATCTCCGAAAGGATCGGGGGCTGATCATGCGCAGCAATTCCGGCAAGCCGCTGGGCATCTATGTCCACATCCCCTTCTGCAAGAGCAAGTGCGAATACTGCGACTTCTACTCCCTCGGCGGCAGCCGCGACCGCCGCACGACGGACCAGTATCTGCAGGCGCTGGCCGATCACATCCGCGAAACGGGCCGTCTCGCGCCGGACTACACGGTCGACACCGTCTATTTCGGCGGCGGTACGCCGAGCTTCTTCGGCGCGGAGAATCTGGAAAAAATTCTCGACGAGCTGCAGAAGCGCTTCCACTTCGGCGCGGATCCCGAGATCACGCTCGAGGCCAACCCCGACAGCGTCACGCCGCAGGGGCTCAAGCGGCTGGTCCGCGCGGGCTTCAACCGCATCTCCATCGGCGTGCAGTCCGATCAGGACGAGATGCTCAAGCGCCTCGGCCGTCCGCATACCTACGAGCAGGCGCGCATGGCCGTCGTCCGCGCGCGCGAGGCGGGCTTTGCCAACCTCTCGCTCGACCTGATGTTCGGCCTGCCGAACCAGACGCTCACCGGCTGGCGCGACACGCTCGAGAACGTCCTGCGCCTCAAGCCGGAGCACATGTCCTGCTACGCCCTCAAGGTCGAGCCGAACACGCCCCTGTGGGAGTACCGCGACTGTGCCAACCTCCCGAATGACGACGTGCAGGCCGATATGTACCTTGCCGCCTCGGAAATTCTGCAGGACCACGGCTACGAGCACTACGAGATTTCCAATTTTGCCAAGCCCGGCTTCCGCTCCCGCCACAATCTGAAGTACTGGACGGGCGGCGAATATCTCGGCTTCGGTCCCTGCGCGGCCTCGGACTTCGCGGGCAAGCGCTTCACCATCGAGCCGGACCTGCGCGCCTATGTCGAGGGCATCGCCCACCACGGCTCCGTCCTCTCGGAGTGCGAGACCATCCCCCCGCGCGAGCGCGCCGGGGAATACGTCATGCTCCGCTCGCGCATCGCCTCCGGCATGGATGCGCAGGAGTACGAGCGCAGCTACCTGCTGCCCTTCGCGCCGCTGCAGCAGCTGCTCGAGCGCTTTGCCGGGCACGGCCTCGCCGCGCAGAGCGGCTCCCGCTGGTACCTGACCCCGCGCGGCTGGCTCGTCTCGAACCGCATCATCCTTGCGCTGCAGGATGCACAGGAAAAATCCACCCCACTGGCCAAGAAGCGGTAATGCGTTGTAGGGGCCGGGCTGTCCCCTCCCGGCTGCGCACTTCCGACCCGTACCGGCTATCGTTAAAACGGTAAAGTCTCCCGACTTGTCATTGCGAGGGCGCTTTGCGCCCGTGGCAATCTCGCAGAACCGGGGTGGATAACAGGACACTTTCGGCGAAAACGTAACTGCCTTCCCGAGATTGCCACGTCGGCCTGCGGCCTCCTCGCAATGACAAATCGGAGGCTGTTGCCATTTTGACGGCGGTTTGTACGGACTGCAAGTGCGTCGCCGGGAGCGGCATGCCGCTCCCCTACATTGGCCGGTACCGTTTTAACGGTGGCCGGTACAAATCGGCAGTGCCGGGCCGGGCTGTCCCCTCCCCAACATTCGCTCCATCTCCATCGGCTAATCTCGCTGAATTCAGTGGTGTTTTTCGAACAAAATGCAGTGATTTTCCCCACTTGATTTCTCTTTTGCCTGTGCTATAATGTTAACGGTAAGACTCTGCGGCGGCGCATTTTCGGGAAGAAAACACCGTGCCCCGCAACGATAGCGGCATGCGGCCCTTCCACTGCCCGCACTGCCGAAAATACAAAAAAGGAGTGTTTTCACAATGGCTCTCGTTACCAGTACCGAGATGTTCAAGAAGGCCTATGCCGGCGGCTACGCCATCGGTGCCTTCAACGTCAACAACATGGAGATCGTGCAGGGCATCACCGAGGCCTGCGGCGAGCTGAAGGCCCCCGTCATCCTGCAGGTTTCCAAGGGCGCGCGCGCCTATGCCAACCACACCTATCTGGTGAAGCTGGTCGAGGCTGCCGTCATCGAGAACCCGGATATCCCCATCGTCCTGCATCTGGATCACGGCCCCGACTTCGAGACCTGCAAGAGCTGCATCGACGGCGGCTTCACCTCCGTCATGATCGACGGCTCCTCCCACAGCTTCGAGGACAACATCGCCCTGACCCGCAAGGTCGTCGAGTATGCCCATGACCACGGCGTCGTCGTCGAAGGCGAGCTCGGTACCCTGGCCGGCATCGAGGACGAAGTCAGCCACGCAGTCGGCTCCTACACCCGTCCGGAAGAGGTCGAGGAATTCGTCACCAAGACCGGCGTCGACTCTCTGGCTATCGCCATCGGCACCAGCCACGGCGCTTATAAGTTCAAGCCGGAGCAGTGCACCCGCAATGCCGACGGCATTCTCGTGCCGCCTCCCCTCCGCTTCGACATCCTCGAAGAGGTCTCCCGCCGTCTGCCGGGCTTCCCGATCGTCCTGCACGGCTCTTCCTCCGTGCCCCAGGAGTATGTGAAGATGATCAACGAGAACGGCGGCAACATGCCCAACGCCATCGGCGTGCCGGAAGAGGAGCTGCGCCATGCCGCTCAGCTGTCCGTCTGCAAGATCAACATCGATTCCGACCTGCGTCTGGCCATGACCGGCACGATCCGCGCCTACTTCAACGAGCATCCGGATCACTTCGACCCGCGCCAGTACCTCAAGCCCGCCCGCGCCAACATCAAGGCCCTCGTCGAGCATAAGCTCAAGGACGTCCTCGGCTGCGCCGGTAAGGCCTGATCGAACCCAAAAAATCTCCGGGACTGCAAATCGCAGCCCCGGATTTTTTGCGCTTCCGGAAGGCCCTCGGCTTTTCCGCTGCGAGGGCGCTCCGCGCCCGGCTGCGCACTGCCGATTCGAACCGGCTATCGTTAAAATGGCGCGCACCAATTGCGTCTGTAGCGGCGCTCATTGAGCGCCATGCAGGCTTGCAACAAGGACGGCATTCCTTCTATGGCGCGAGGCCTCCAGATTTGTCATTGCGAGGAGGCCATAGGCCGACGTGGCAATCTCGGGAAGGCCCTCCCCGATCCGTACCGGCCGCCGTTAAAACGGTGCTGGCCCCCCGACTTGTCATTGCGAGGAGGCCGTAGGCCGACGTGGCAATCTCACGCAACCGGTCACGTTTTCGCCGGGAGTACCCTGTTATCCAACCGGGTTCTGCGAGATTCCCACGTCGCTTCGCTCCTCGGAATGACACGTCTGGGTGGTGCGGTGGTGCACCAGAGCACGTCCTGCGGTTGAATGCTCCCCTACTGAGCGCTCACCGCCCGTAAAGGGCATGCCGCTCCCCTACAAAAGGCACACACTAAAATTTTCTGCACAAAATGCTCCCAAGCTGTGCATAAAAAAATCCCGCCGGAACCCCGGCGGGATTTTTTGGAATCTGCAGATCAGCCTTCGAGCTTATAAAGCTGAATGGCCTGCTGGTTGGTATAGGTTGAAGCCTTGAAATAACGGAAGCGCATCTGTCCGCTGGTCACATTGAAGCGCAGAATGGAAGTATTGCTCGTGATGATCACACCATCGGTGTCGCTGAGCGTGATGGTGTTGACCGCGTTGGCAGCAGTATCCGTGAACTTCAGCGTATTCTTACCGTCGGTTCCGTAAATATACTGGCCGTTGACCTTGAGCGTGTAGCCGTCCGTGGTCTTCTCGACCGTGACAGCAACAGCGTCCAGCTCGGTGCTGGAAGTGATCTTGCCGTCGGCGATCTTAGCAGAGATATAACCGTCGGAAACATCCTGACCGTTGAAGACATAGGCGCTGGTCGAGTCTGCCTCGTAGACGACGAGGTAGGTGCCGCTCCAGTCCTCGGGGGCCGCAGTGACCTTCACATAGGACTTCGTCTCCGGCTCCGTACTGCCGCCCGTGTATTCCTTGCTCAGGTTGGCGGTGAGGGTGGTCAGCTCGGCATCGGTGAGGCCCAGCTCCTTGAAGAAGTCGGTGGCCTCCTGCTTGAGGTCGGCGGTCTTCAGATCCTCGACGCCGAAGGCGGTCTGCAGGGTCTTGACGATGTTGGAGCGGAGGATGGCATCGTACTTGGCAGGCTCGGCCTCCTTCGTCACGCCGTAGTAGTTGTAGTAGGTGACCATGTAGTCAGCGACGACCTCGTCATACGCTGCGCCCATGTAGCACTCGAGCAGGGCGGAGACGAAGCCCGCGCGGTCCTTGCCCTCGGTGCAGTGCACGAGGTACGGGCCTTCGTGGGTGGTGAAGTAGCGCAGGCCGGTGGCAAGGCCGGTCTTGAAGTCGGCGGCGGTGAAGTCGACGCCGAGATTCAGGTAGACGACGTTCTGCTTGGAATAGTAGGTGGAATCAAAGCCTTCGTAGCCCTTCGCGGTGGCCTCGTCGTTGGCGAGGTTCATGAAGGTCTTGATGCCCGCGGCCTCGGCGGCCTTATCGGCATAGGTGTTGCGGCCGATCTCGTCGTTGATGGGGCTGGAGGAGCGGTACAGGGCGTTCTCGCCCATGCCGGTGGTGGCGACGTTGCGGAAGTTGGCGAACTCGGCGTCGGACAGGTTCTTATAGTCCTCGCGGTTGTTCGTGCGCTTGAGCTGGTGGATGAGCCACTCGTCATAGTAGCCGCCCTTTTCGCCCATTTCGATGGTCACGACGGCGGGGATGTTCGTCTCTGCGGCGTAGTACCACTCATAGGTCTTGTCTTCGTTGGTCTTCTTCGTGGCGATGCCGTTCTTGCCGGCGAAGTCGCCCATGTTGATGGCGAGGGTCAGATGGCCGTCAGAGTTGCGGAGGATCGTGCTGCCCTGATCGACATCGGAGTAGTTCGTGCCATAGGGGACGGTGAATTCCTTACCGTCCACGGTGATCTTCAGAAGATCGCCATATTCGAATCCGGCCTTGTCAAGCTCGGAGCCGGGGATCGTCAGCTCGAGGTTGCCATACTTGGCGATGGACTGGACATAGCCGTGGATGCGGGTCTCGTTCGTCTTCAGCTCGTTCACAAAATAGTTGACGGAGCCGTTGTTGACGGTGGAAATGGTGTATTCGGTCGTGCCGTAGAAGCTGTAGGAGTGGCCGTCTGCATAGGTGTTCAGCGTGGCGGAGCCAAGCGTCGTTGCAACGGCGGAGGAGACGGAGGGAGAAACGGCCTCGTCGTTCGTGGCCCAGATGACAAGGGAGTCGCCGGTATAGTTCTCGGCGGCCTTCTCGACCAGACCGTCGGAGTACTTCTCGAGGTCGACGAACCAGGCCTTGCTCAGCTGCTGCTTCTGGCCATAGACCGTGGTGAATTCAGCATAGCCCTTTTCGTTGGCCTCAGCCTTCATGGTGTCCCACTTCTCGGCGCCGCCAAACAGGTTCTTCAGGTCGGTGAGGTCCTCCGCCGGAGCGACGAGCTCGATGGTGGAGAAGCTGTACTTGCCCTCGGCAAGCAGCTCGAGCGTGATGCGGCCGCCCATGGAGTAGCCGAACGCACCGATGCGGGTCTTGTCGACGGCGTAGTTCTTGCAGACGTAGTCGATGACGTCCAGAACGTCGGCCTTCATGTTGGTCATGGTGTTGAGCTGGAAGCTCTCCTTGCTCTTGCCGCAGCCGGGGAGGTCCAGCGTGGCAACGACGAAGCCCTGCTCGGCAAGACCGTTGGAGATCTTGTCAAAGCCCTCAAACTCGTTGTGGTTGCCGCCGTGGCCGTGGATCATGACGACAAAGGGGAAGCTGCCGTCGGCCTTGTAGCCCTTCGGAGTGGTGATGTAGGCGGGGATCTCAGCGCCCTCACGCAGCGTGGAAGGGACCAGCTTCTCGGTCGTAGCGGCCGGCGCGGGTTTCCCCGCGCCGGTGTTGACGTACATGTCCATGGCAAACAGCGCTTCGTTGCTGCTGCTGACATAGTACATGCTGAAGTTGGAATACTGTGCGTACCACTCCACGCTCTTCGGGTCGCCGGAGGAGCCGGTGGCCGTTGCGCTCTGGAGGTAGATGCAGCCGTCCGTGGCTGCCGGGGCGATCTTCCAGACGGGGTTATCCTCCTGGTCGAAGCCCATGCTGTTGTAGGTGCCGCCGTCGGGCTTGTTGCCGATGGAGAGCTTTTTGCCGTCGGTGCGCTTCAGGAAGAAGCCGCCCTCGGTCTTTTCGACCGTCCAGACGATCTCGTCGTTATCGGTGGTCAGGATGCCGTCGACCGGCGTGACATCGACGCCCGCGCGGTTGTAGTCGCTGCCCTCGGAATTCGCCGCGGACATGGCCTTGCTGACGGAGCGGTTGACGAAGACGACCTTTGCGCCGTCGGGCAGCTCGGTGCTGAGGGCATACTCATTGTCCTTCAGCGCGGGCTTCGTTTCATTGACGACGGTGATACGGCCCTCGCCTGCGAGGTTCTTGTACTGCTCGCCGACATTGCCGCCGAGGGAATCGACGATGTAGTCGATGAGGACCTGGTTGTCGATCTTGACCTCGTCCTGCAGGAGCTTGTTGTCCTGGAACATGTTGATGCCGTCGCCGCCGGACTTGAGCATGTAGTTATGGGAGGCGAGGGTGTAGGTCTTGGCGGGGTCGATCGGCTCGTAAGTGTTGGTGGTCTGGTTCAGGACCTGAACGTCCTGCACGCGGCGCGCGCCTTCCACGGAGACGAAGGAGCCCTTGTCGTCCGTCTTGACGGTGGATTCCACGGCGGTGTTGATGGTGTACTTCATGCCGGAGACCTGCAGGAAGCCGCCCATCTCGCCGACGGCGTTATAGACCTTGTTGCCGTCCTCATCGACGGACTCGGAAACATACTCGGCCATCGTGTTGCGGGAGGCCATTTCCAGCGCATCGAGGATCTCCTGACCGGTGGCTTCCACGACGCAGGCCATGTTGCCATAGGGATGGACCTTGATGATCTGATTGTAGGTGATGTCGCCTGCGGGGATGTCGGCGCGGATGCCGCCGCCGTTGACGATGGCGATGTCAGCGCCCAGCGTGACGCGGTAAGCATCGGCGCACAGGTCGCCGAGGTTCGTCTCGCGGTTGCGGATGGCGCGGGCCGTGCCCTCGGGGTTCTGGGTGGTGAGGTCAACGTCCGTGTGGGCGACGACCTTGTTCAGCAGGGCCTGGAACTCTGCGACGATCTTGTCGACGACTTCCTTCGTCTTGGCGTCCTTTTCGATCTCACGGTCGCTGATGAGCTCGCTGTGGATCTTGCCGTCGGCGCTGATGGTCAGCTTGCCGAGGTTGTTCAGCTTCGTGCCCGTGGAGGAGAGAATGACGTCCTTGCCGTCCTTGCTCTTGACGATCTCCTGCGGGATGGTGCTGTGGGAATGGCCGTCGAGCACGGCGTCCAGGCCGGTGGTGTTGGCGATGACGTCCGTGGAGCGCCACGGCTCGGAGGACTCGTCGATACCGAGGTGTGCGACTGCCACGACGTAGTCGGCGCCGTCCTTCTTCGCGGCGTCAATGGTCTTCTGCACGGAGTCGTACAGGTCCTGACCGTTGTTGCCCTCGGCGAAGGTATAGATGTAGTTGCCGTCCTTGTCCTGGAAGTAGGTGGGCGTGGACTTCACGAAGCTCTCCGGGGTGCTGATGCCGATGACGGCGACCTTCTTGCTGCCGAAGGTCTCGATGGCATAGGGCTTCACACCGGCGATGGCGGTGCCGTCCAGTCTGGCAAAGTTGCAGGTCAGGTACTGATACTTTGCGGCCGGGACGATGGTGTCGAGCAGCTGATCCATGCCGTAGTCAAACTCATGGTTGCCGAACGTGGCATAGTCATAGCCGGCGGCATTCATGACCTCGACGATGGCTTCGCCGTGCGTCAGGGTGGAGATGGCCTCGCCCTGGATGGCGTCGCCCGCATCGACCAGCAGGCTGTACGGGGTCTGGAGGTTGTTGCGGTACCAGGCGACCTGCTCATACGTCAGCGTGGGGGCTTTGCTGGAGCCGCCGGTGATGTTCGCGTGAACATCGTTGGTGTAGAGGATCACGATGTCGTCGGCCTTCGTGTCATTGAGCTTCATGTAGCGCTCGATGATGGCGGCGAACTGGGCGCGGGTGGCGTTGTCCTTCGGGGCAAGCTTGCCGTCCTTGCCGTTGATGACGCCGGTCTCGACAGCCCACTTCATGGCGCCGGCGGCGTAGTCATAGATCTTATCGGCATCCGGCCAATTGCTCAGGTCCTGCTCGGAGGCAGCCTCGCCAGCGTAGCGCCAGATCATGGTGACGAGCTCTTCGCGGGTGATGAAGCCTGCGGGGTCGAACGTGCCGTCGCCGCGGCCGTTGACGACCTTCTGCTCTGCGGCCCATGCGATGGCATCACGATACCATGCATCCACCAGATCGGTGAAGGGGGCCTTGGCGGTGGGAGCGGGCTGACCGGCGATGCGCCACAGGACCATGGCAGTCTGCGCGCGGGTCAGATTCGACTCCGGTTCGAATGTCGTTGTCGTGGTGCCGTTCATCAGTCCGTTGTCATAAACGTACTGCACGTTCGAAGCAAACCAGTCGGTGTCCTTCACATCCGTGAACGGGCCGACGTTTGCCGCAAACGCAAACGGCAGCACACCTGCGATCATGGCAATGACCAGCAGCATCGCCACGAACTTCGTGCAAATGTGTTTCATGATTAGAGATCCTCCTTCTAATTTCCAAATAGGGAGCTTTTTGTCCCCATGGTATGAATATTTTAACAAGTTTCCGGGAGCAATGCAAGGGCGCCGGGACGCTTTCTCCACTTTTGCAGGCCAAAAGCAAAATATCTCGCTTTCCATAATTTTTTTGTGCAGAAAGCACAGGATTACCTCGATTTTCCTACGATTTCTGTACATAATAGTGCACAATCATCGCAAAAGTTTTTGCGTTCCGCGCGGCTGCTGGCGGCATTCCGGCCGGGCGGCGGCCGCGCGTGAGGCGGCCGTAAATGTCTTTTTAGATGCGCCGTCCTGTATACGGACGGCCGCGGCGGGACGAATGTGCAAATTGGTGTTGCAATCCGGGTAAAAACTTGGTAAAATAGATATCAGGGAAGGTATACCGGAAGGTGCCGGGGCCTTCTCATAACCGGCGCGGCCGGAAGAACAAAGGAGGATCATCCGATGGTCAAACTGATCATGGGGCTGAAGGGTTCCGGCAAGACCAAGCAGCTCGTCACCGACATCAACGAGGCCGTAAAGAACGAAACCGGCAGCATGGTCTGCATCGAAAAGGGCACCAAGCTCCGTTACGATATTGATATCCGCGTTCGCCTGATCGATTATCAGGAGTATTCCATGGGTACGCTGACGTTCCTGAAGGGCTTCATCAGCGGCCTGCATGCGGGCAATTTCGACATCAGCCACATCTTCATCGACAGCTTCTACAAGCTCGTCGAGGATGCGGGCGTCGCCGAGGTCGAGGACTTCGTCCTGTGGTGCGATAAGTTCGGCGCCGCGAACAACATGTCCTTCACCGTCGTCGTCTCCGAGGACCCCGAAAAGGCCACCGAGGCCATGAAGGCCTACCTCTGATCGCTGCAGGGCCTGCCGCAGGGGCCGCTCCCCTGCGGCGGCTTGCCGCGCCGCAAAAAAAGTGCTTGACAAACGGAATCAAATGTGGTATCCTATATAAGCACTTGGGGCATTGCCCCTCATTTCATATCGCGGAGTAGAGCAGTTGGTAGCTCGTCGGGCTCATAACCCGGAGGTCGCA
>ERZ839767.4515-NODE-4515-length-14029-cov-4.748104_pt1 | contig 14029 bp, 7 predicted proteins | sample MGYA00519879_ERZ839767 | MGnify/ENA primary metagenome ERZ839767 (study PRJEB31850, sample SAMEA3708852) | human gut metagenome | biome: human gut; feature: human-associated habitat; material: faeces | place: China | collected 2014 ...
GGGAGAGGGAGCTAAGTTGGTTTTGTAACTAATTAATAAACAAGAGTATCTGTACGCCCTCTCCCACGGAGAGGGTTGGGGAGAGGCTTCAATATCCCCTACACAAGTATTCAATAACAACATTCTACCTTTTTAATTTTATTCTTGTTTTAGTAACCTTCATCAATAAACTGTATTATAAATATCAGCCCTATAAAATATAAAGAACGACTGTTACGTATGTCCAAGATGACCTATAGTCATTTATTTTATAACTTTAATATATAATATTATGAATTTAAAAAAACTGTTTACTATGGCAGCGCTTACAGCGTTATTGCCAGTAGTCCTGGCCAATAACCAGACTACAAGTAGTATTGCTACTAATTCTCAATCAACCACGGCAGAAAACAATGCCCCCAGCTCTTTTATTGAGTTTAATGGTTCCGATCAGTATATGATGATTCCTCATCATGCCGATTTCAACATAACGACTACTGAATCATTTACCGTTTCATGCTGGGTAAAACGAAATGTTTTAGAAGCAGATACCCGTTTCGTCGTGAAACGTGTAAAAAACAATGCCACCATCAAATCGGGATATGAATTATGGGGAAATGGCATAAGTAGTCAATTTTTCGCTGTGAATAGTCCCAATAATACAGGAGACCACAATAATTCCGTATCTGTCTATTCAAATATCCCCGGATATGCAGGTGAATGGCACCACATCGCTTTCGTCATTGATCGCACAGCAGGTATCATGTACGAATATCACAACGGTACAGCAGTTGCCAACAGCGGAATCAAGCCCATTGCTCCTTGGGAATGCACTAATACATATGACGTTCTTGTCGGAGCCGGATTCTCTGAAGAAGACACACCTAATTATTTCCTTAACGGTGCTATTGGCGGTTTGCATTTCTACAAACGGGCTCTTTCGGCAGAGGAAATCACTGCAGATGCAACGGCCGAAGTAGGCCCTGAGACAGACGGATTGGTGGCAGCCTATGATTTTCAGAATATTACAGGATTAAGAGTAACAGATATCAGCGGAAACGGACATACCGGCACATTAGTCGGCTTTACAACCGAACTTCCGGAAATCACCTCGGTAACCCTTGCCCAGAACAGCAAATTTACCGGACGTGGAAATCCATACGATCAGATCCTTAAAGCAACTGTAACAATGGGAGGAACAGACGCTACACAGGCATTACATTCTATGAAAATGAATTTAAACGGAACGACCAATTTAGCAGATATCACGAAAATAAAAATCTATAAAACATCCGAAAACAAATTCGATGAACGCACAGCCCAAGATGCCATTTTATTAGGTGAATTTGTTCCGGCTGAAGGTGATATGACATGCGAATTTACAAATGCAACCATCCAATCCGGTACAAGCTATTTGTGGATATGCGCTGAAATATCGGAAACAGCAAACGAAGGTTCAAAAATCGATGCAGAACTGCATGAAATAACCACTGAAAGCCAAGCTTTCGAAATCGAAAATCCCGCTCCAACCGGAAGTCGTGAAATATTGCTGAAACGCCGCCTGGTATTTGCCCCGGGTGATTATGATTCAAAGAACTGGCGTATACCGGCATTACTTCAACTTTCAGACGGCACATTATTAGCAACTACCGACAAACGCAAATATAACGAAACAGACCTTCCGGAAGACATTGACATCGTTTCGCGTTATAGTACCGACGGTGGTCTCACTTGGAGTGAACCTGTAACCATTGCTGAAGGTAAAGGATATAAAAAAGGATACGGTGATGCAGTCATCGTTGAGGCAGCCAACGGCGATGTAGTGTGCGGATTCGTTGGTGGAAACGGACTTTGGGCCTCTTCCGCATCCGACCCTCAATGGTCGTATATCACTATCAGTCATGATAAAGGGCGTACTTGGGAAGAGCCTAAAAACGTTACAGATCTGTTATGGGGAAGCAATTGTGATAACGCAGAACGCAAGGCCTTTACCCACTCTTTCTTCGGTTCCGGAAACGGTTTACGTCTGACTCGCGGAGAACACGCAGGACGCATCATGTTTGTTGCAGCAATGGGCTCCGGAAACCAGTTACACAATTATGCCGTTTATTCAGACGACAATGGTGCTACCTGGACAGTATCAGAACGTGCATTCAGCAATGGAGATGAAGCGAAAGTGGTAGAACTCAATGATGGCCGTGTATTAATGAGCGTTCGTCAAAGCGGTTACCGTGGTTACAGCATCTCTACAGACGGTGGAGAAACCTGGGGAGCCCAATCAAACTGGAACGAAATCAATACCAATGCCTGCAACGGTGATATCATCCGCTATACAGCAACAGATCAAGGCTTCAATAAAGACCGTCTGTTACATTCCATTCCTAATTCTTCTTCACGCCAGAACGTAAGTATATTTATCAGTTATGATGAAGGGGAAACATGGCCGACAGTAAAATCCATATGCCCATACAACTCTGTATATTCATCTCTCACCATCCTTCCCGACGGTACAATCGGAGCATATGTAGAAGAAAATCCGGAAGGAGCCTGCTCACTCTATTTTATGAATTTCTCTCTGGAATGGCTGACTGATGGCCAAGATGTATACACTCCTGCCGGTGAAATTCTGGAACAGGTAGAAACTCCTGTTTTCGATCCGGCCGGTGCGCGTTTGGAAGAGGGAGAAACATCTGAAGTTACAATCACATGCAGCACTCCGGATGCCGTAATCTATTATACATTGGACGGAACAATGCCTAATGCCCAGTCGGAAGTCTATACAGAACCGATTTTAGTATCTTCGGCAGTCACCATCAAAGCAATAGCTATCAAAAAAGGTATGACCAACAGTAAAGTTGCAACAGCAGAATTCACATATCCTGCCTATTGTACTCCGGATTATGAATCAAACCACACCCGCTATCTGACCTCTATATCTGTTACCGATGGTACCAATGAATTTACAAGCAGTCAGATTCAGACTGCAAAAACTCCCCGTCCGGTATACGTTGACAAAACAGATGAAATAATCTCCACTAAAGCCGGTGCAACGCTAAATCCGAGTACGGTATGGAACTTTGAATGGATGCATGCTTATGTATATGTAGATTATAATAAAGATAAAGAGTTCGACATCACCCTCAACGCAGACGGTAATAATGAAGGGGAATTAGTATCATATACATTCTATTCAGAAGACGGAGGTGCTGATGGCACAAATAGTTTAGGAGACCAGAAAAAAAATAATGTCGGAGCCAATGGTGCTCTCCCACGTTTCATTCTGCCGGAAAATCTTTCAGCAGGCGACTATCGCATCCGTTTCAAAATTGACTGGAACAGCCTTGCTCCTTGTGGAAGTGTCATTTCCGGAAACCATATTGCAAGCAATGGAGGAGCTATTGTCGATTTCACCCTTAGAATTGAGTCGGGAGATGTTGCCGTTAAAGACGTACAAGACGCTCCGAAAACAACATTTACCGGTGTAACCGGAGGTATTATGGTTCAAGGACAAGATTGTACAGCCAACGTATACGATGGACAAGGCCGTCTAATTATAAAGAAAGCAGTTACAAATGGATCGTTTGTTTCCCTTTCTGCCGGCTTCTACATTGTCCGTAATGGAAAAGACAATGCAAAAGTAATTGTAAAGTAATAGAAATAGGATTCTCAAAACGAGAACAATAGCCTATATTTGATCTACAAATTACAGACTGTAATCAAAATTTCCCCTTACTCTTATCCTTAAAACGTCCAAAGGATAAAGTAAGGGGATTTCTATTATATGAATCAGAAGTGATCTCACTGGAAATCGGAATCAAAGAGGTAACCCGCATAAGAAAACAAAAAATAGGAGCAGGATATCCAACAATCCCACTCCTACCCTATCTACATTAAGATATATCTTTTATTCCTCGTCCATCAAGATTTCCAGAATCTGACAAGCCGCCTTTGCAACCGGAGTACCCGGACCAAAAATGGCAGCCACACCCGCTTTATAAAGGAAATCGTAATCCTGAGCCGGAATAACACCACCGGCAATCACTACAATATCTTCACGTCCTAACTTCTTCAATTCTTCAATGATCTGTGGAACCAGCGTTTTGTGTCCGGCAGCCAACGAAGAAACACCTACTACATGAACGTCATCCTCAACGGCTTCACGAGCAGCTTCGGCCGGAGTCTGGAACAACGGTCCCATATCCACATCGAAGCCACAGTCGGCATAACCGGTTGCTACCACTTTGGCACCACGGTCGTGACCGTCCTGTCCCATTTTCGCAATCATAATACGAGGTTGACGTCCCTCTTTCTTTGCAAACTTCTCGGTGAGTTCACAAGCACGTTTGAAGTCGCTATCGTTTTTACTTTCTGATGAATACACGCCTGATATAGTTCTGATTACTGCTTTATAACGTCCTACAATCTTTTCGCAAGCATAAGAGATTTCTCCTAATGTGGCACGTACACGGGCGGCTTCTACAGCCAACTCGAGCAGGTTACCTTCTTTCGTTTCCACACACTTGGTAATAGCGGCAAGCGCTTTGTCAACCTCTTCTTGATTCCGGCCCTCTTTCAACCGTTTCAAGTTCTCAATCTGCTCAATACGAACGGCTGTATTATCGATTTCTAAAATATCGATCGGTGCTTCTTTTTCCAGACGATACTTGTTCACACCCACAATCGTTTGCGAACCGGAGTCGATACGGGCTTGCGTACGGGCAGCCGCTTCTTCGATACGCATCTTAGGAATACCGGTTTCGATAGCCTTTGCCATCCCACCCAACTTTTCAATCTCCTGAATATGTTCCCAAGCACTGTGAGCCAGTTCATTCGTCAGATTCTCCACATAATAAGAACCTCCCCAAGGGTCAACGTTCTTACAAACATACGTCTCTTCCTGAATATAAATCTGAGTATTACGGGCAATACGTGCCGAAAAATCTGTCGGCAAAGCGATGGCCTCGTCAAGCGCATTCGTATGCAATGATTGAGTATGTCCCAATGCGGCAGCCATTGCTTCGATACAAGTACGTCCCACATTATTGAACGGATCCTGTTCTGTCAGCGACCAGCCTGATGTCTGAGAGTGAGTACGCAATGCCAATGACTTCGGATTTTTCGGATTGAACTGTTTCACGATCTTGGCCCATAGCATACGGGCAGCGCGCATCTTGGCTATTTCCATAAAATGATTGGTACCGATAGCCCAGAAGAAAGAGAGACGCGGGGCAAAAGCGTCGATGTCGATTCCGGCAGCCACACCCGCACGAAGATATTCCAAACCGTCGGCTAAAGTATAGGCCAACTCGATATCGGCCGTAGCACCGGCTTCCTGCATATGATAACCGGAAATAGAAATAGAGTTGAATTTCGGCATCTTCTGTGAAGTATACTCAAAAATATCAGAGATAATCTTCATAGAGAATGCAGGCGGATAAATATAAGTATTACGCACCATGAACTCTTTCAGAATGTCATTCTGAATAGTCCCAGCCATTTCTTCCAGTTTGGCTCCCTGTTCGAGCCCCGCATTGATATAGAAAGCAAGCACCGGAAGTACAGCGCCGTTCATTGTCATGGATACCGACATCTTATTCAAAGGAATGCCATCGAACAGCACTTTCATATTTTCAAGCGAACAGATGGACACACCGGCTTTACCAACATCGCCTACTACCCGTTCGTGATCGGGGTCGTAGCCACGGTGAGTAGCCAAGTCGAATGCAACAGACAAACCTTTCTGCCCGGAAGCCAAGTTACGACGATAGAAAGCATTCGACTCCTCGGCAGTAGAAAATCCGGCATACTGACGGATTGTCCAGGGACGCAGCGTATACATCACCGAATACGGACCGCGCAGATAAGGAGGAATACCGGCCGCATAGTCCAGATGTTCCATTCCTTCCAGATCTTCTTTTGTATAAACAGGCTTCACGCAGATATGTTCCGGAGTCTTCCAATTAGCTTCGATTCCGTTTGCCTTTTGCCATTCAGCACCATTAGCGGGCTGAAATGCTGCGTATATATCTAAATTTTTGAAATCTTTTCTCATGTTGTTTATTTACGATTTAGCGATTTACGATTCAGGACTGAAATCACTTTAGTAATTTGGCATTAAACTCCTTTAAAGTATCAAGTACATTGACACGTACGTGAATGAAATTCTCGATACCGGCTGCTTTCAATTCGTCCATACAGGCAGGAGCACCGGCAACTATAAACATTGCACGGCCATTCACCGCTTCAAATGCAGGAACAGCGTATTCGGCATATTCATCGTCGCTGGAGCAAAGTACCACGATGTCAGCCTTGGCTGCCATTGCTGCCTCCACACCTTCTTCAACGGTTTTAAAGCCTAAATTATCGACTACTTCATATCCGGCACAAGCCAAGAAGTTACATGAATACTGTGCACGTGCCTGACGCATAGCTAAATTACCGATTGTCAACATGAACGCTTTCGGACGCTTACCGGATGCTTCAGTTTCAAGACGCAATGCTTCGAATTCGCTGGCAGCACGGTCAAAGTTCAAAGTAGCGACCTCTTTTTCACATGTATTGTGTCCACCACAACAACATTTTGCCTCCACCGGTTTTTTGTCGCCCGCTTTCTCATTAAAGTTCGGAAACTGGTTGGTACCTAACAATATTTCACGGCGCTGGGCTACTGCTTTGTGACGGGCTTTGTTGCTTTCGTTTACAGCAGCCTGCACTGTGCCGGCTTTCAGGGCAGCGTAGAAACCGCCTTCTTCTTCAACAGCCAAGAAAAGCTCCCACGCTTGTTTTGCGATAGATACTGTCAGGTTTTCAATATAATATGAACCGGCAGCCGGATCCACCACTTTGTCGAAATGTGATTCTTCTTTCAGCAATAACTGCTGGTTACGAGCCAGACGTTCAGAGAATTCATCCGGTGTTTCATAAGTCTTATCAAACGGTACTACGGTCATCGAATCGACGCCTCCCAAAGCGGCACTCATAGCCTCGGTTTGTGTACGCAATAAATTAACATGGGCATCAAACAGGGTCAGATTAAAAGTGGAAGTCTCCGCATGGATTCTCATCTTCGCAGCACAACGGCATTCTCCGTTCGGACCTTTATTTTCACAGTCACGCAGACATTCAGGATGGTAGGATGCTACGATATTTGCCCACAACATGCGTGCTGCACGGAATTTTGCAATTTCAAGGAAATAGTTGGAACTGATACCGAAATTAAATTTTATCTTCTTCGCTACCAGGGCGGCAGGCAATCCGGCTTCAGTCAGTTGGTTCATGTATTCATTACCCCAGGCAAGCGCATAACCCAATTCCTGGGAAATATAAGCACCTGCATTATTCAATGAAAGCGCATTTACATTCAATACCCGGTAGAAAGGCAGTGGCTGGATCGCTTCGAGCAATGCTTTTGCTGTCTGAATCATGTCTCCTTTTTCCTTTCCACGAGACAACATCTTATTAAAATAATCAAAGTTGATAGAACCCTGCAGCTTCTTCACATCATAATCTTTCTTCTGAAAATAAGCTACCAGAAGATTTGCCAGTTCTACTACATGACCTTGACAGGTAGAGAAATTGAGTTCTATACACTCCGCACAGATATCATTCAGCAAAGTTTCGATATACTCCGCGTTGAGTTCTTTCGCTTTCACATGGAAAGAAAGAGAATCGATTCCCTTATTCAATATATCCAATGCTTTGGCATTTGCCTCTTGCGGACATTCCACCTTAATTTCCTGACGAACGAACCATTCGTTATTGTCCTTTTTGGTTCCTCTCAGGTAGGGAAATTCTCCGGGAAGCGCATCGGTTGTTTTCAGTCCTTCAAGGTCTTCCATCCGATAGAAAGGTTTTACCTTGAATCCTTCGTTTGTCTTCCAAACGAGTTTCTTCTCAAAATCAGCGCCCTTGAGGTCGGCTGTCACTTTCTCCATCCACTGTTCTGTAGATACCGGAGAAAAATCCGAGAAGAGTTTTTCTTTACTGTCTGCCATAGTTTATTATAAATTTAAAATAAGATTAGTATTATCTTTATCTTAATGAATCTTTCCAAGTGTTGCTTTTAGAGAGACAAAGATAGGCAAATAGTTCTAATGAGGTACTTTTTTTAGAGAAAATTCGCACAGGGAGGTAGCAGGGTGTCATCAACAAATAAAAGAGAGAAAATATTTGATTACCTCCGTTGTTATAGCTAATTTTGTCGCAATTTTAATAAAAAAACTACTATGGATTGGATACAAAGTTTATTGTGGGACTCCAGCTCCGTGGCACACATAGTCTTTCTTTATGCTTTTGTGATAGCTGCCGGGGTGCTCTTAGGTAAGATCAAAATCTTCGGAGTGTCATTGGGAGTCACCTTTGTTCTGTTCACCGGTATTCTGATGGGACATTTCGGTTTTACCGGCGACACACACATTCTTCATTTCATCCGCGAGTTCGGATTGATATCGTTCGTGTTCTGTATCGGTCTTCAGGTAGGGCCCAGCTTCTTCTCTTCGTTCAAGAAAGGAGGGATGACCCTCAATCTGCTCGCCGTAGGTATTGTAGTATTGAACATCGCCGTAGCATTGACTATCTATTTCCTTGCCAACGGACGTATTGAATTGCCGATGATGGTCGGTATCCTGTATGGCGCCGTTACCAATACACCGGGACTCGGTGCCGCCCAGGAAGCATTGACGCAGCTCAACTACAATGGACCGCAGATTGCACTGGGATATGCATGTGCCTATCCGTTAGGCGTAGTCGGCATTATCGGTTCTATCATCGCTATCCGTTACATCTTCCGCGTCAATATGCCCAAAGAGGAAGAGAGCCTGAAAACTCAGAGCGGAGACGCGCACCACAAGCCGCATATGATGAGCCTTGAGGTACGCAATGAATCGATCAACGGCAAAACCCTGGTTCAAGTAAAAGACTTTTTAGGACGCTCTTTTGTTTGTTCACGTATTCGTCACGAAGGTCATGTCAATATCCCCAACCATGAGACACTCTTTCATATGGGCGACCAAGTATTCATCGTCTGTTCGGAAGAGGACGCGGAAGCTATTACCGCTTTCATAGGAAAAGAAGTACAAGTGGATTGGGAAAAACAGGATATGCCGATGGTATCACGCCGTATCTTGATTACCAAATCAGAAATTAACGGAAAGAAGTTGGGAGATATGCACTTCCGTGGCATGTTTGGTGTTAATGTCACCCGTGTCAACCGTTCGGGAATGGACCTGTTTGCCGACCCGCATCTGACCCTGCAAGTAGGTGACCGGGTGATGGTAGTAGGCCAGCAGGATGCGGTAGAACGCGTTGCCAATGTACTGGGTAATTCTCTGAAACGCCTTGACCACCCGAATATCGTTACTATCTTTGTCGGTATATTCTTAGGAATCTTTTTAGGCAGTTTGCCTATTGCTTTCCCCGGCATGCCAACTCCGGTAAAATTAGGTCTGGCAGGCGGCCCGTTGGTAGTAGCCATCCTGATCGGACGTTTCGGATATAAACTTCATTTGGTAACTTACACAACAATGAGTGCCAATCTGATGTTGCGCGAAATAGGAATTGTATTGTTTCTTGCGAGTGTCGGTATCGAGGCGGGAGCAAACTTTGTACATACAGTAGTCGAAGGAGACGGTTTGTTGTATGTAGGTTACGGTTTCCTCATCACAGTTATCCCACTATTGATCATCGGTGCAATTGCACGTCTGTATTATAAGGTGAACTATTTTACCCTGATGGGACTTATCGCCGGTAGTAATACCGATCCCCCTGCATTGGCTTACTCTACTCAGGCTTCAAACAATGACGCACCAGCCGTAGGATACTCAACCGTATATCCGTTGACAATGTTCCTGCGTATTCTGGCCGGGCAAATGATCTTACTTTTAATGATGTAGCTTAACCGCCCACATTCCATTCTTTATAAAATAAGAGCGTACACTTTGAAACGGTTCAAGATGTACGCTCTTATTATTTTTATGAGAAACGAGTAAAGTTCATTTTATCAATATGTCAAATAGATATTCCTACCCCATGCAGAATTCGTTCTATCCATACTCTTTAAACCATGTTCTCTAAAACCTCCTTCATTTCCAAACTTATAAAATCAAATTATCCGGTTTATAAACAAATAGCAAACAAATATCTTTCATAAAAAAAAATCACCGTACAAACGAGCCTTGATTCATGCATCCGTCTCACTTTTTAATATTCCAAAGCAATCAAAAGCAAACCATCAGTCAGCTTCCAAAAACGATCTTTAAAGGAGATTTTATTTTTCCCGTAGAGTCTCTAATAGTTTCTCGTAGAGTTTCGAGTCGTTCCTCGTAGAGAAACCGAATTTATCACACCGGTATAATTGAAATAACCTACCGAGAAAAGCCACATATTTATCCCCAAAAATGCCCCAATATGCATAAAGAAATAAATATTATTCAGTTTATTATGCGGTTTATTCTCTAATTACATCTATATTTGAAAAGTACATGTCACAGAAACGAACAATATAAGAACAAAAAGACAGCCAAACCAAGTTTTCTTTTAAAAAAGGTGTACGCTCCTTTTTTCAGAAAGCATACACCTGCCAAATATTTTATAATCCCAATTTTCTCACTACAAACTCTTCTATAAACCTCACTGTACCTTCGATTCCCAACGCAGAAGAGTCGATACAGAGATGATAAGTAGCCGCCGCTCCCCAAGTCTTATAGCTGTAGTAATTATAGTATTCCGAACGTTTCTTATCCGCCTTTTCCATCATCCCTTCCGCGTCTTCTTCACTGATGCCATGCATGTTCCGGAGACGTTCTATACGATCTTCCTTTGAGGCGGATATGAAGATATTCACACAACGCGGATGATCCCGCAGAATGTAATCGGCACAACGTCCTACAAACAAACAGGATTTTGTAGCAGCCAGATTACGGATAACATCGCTTTGGATTTTGAAAAGGGCATCATTACTCAAGCAATTTGTGCAAGGCACAGCTCCATCACTGATAAAAGGAAAACGCATGCCAAACAAGCCACCTATAATACCTTGAGAAGCTTTTTCATCAGCCTTTTCAAAAAACTCCTTGCACAGCCCGCTCTCTTCCGACGCAAGATTTATCAGTTCCTTATCATAAAAGTCAATTCCCAAACGGGCGGCCAACTTCTCGCCTATTTCTTTTCCGCCGCTTCCCAACTGGCGACCGATATTAATAACATAATTACTGTTCATAATACATTTTGTTTAGAAGCCTCTCCACAACCCTCTCCATAGGAGAGGGGGATAGATACCGTTGTTTATTAACCGGTTACAAAACCAACTTAACTCACTTTCCCACGGAGAAGGTTGGGGAGAGACTTCATTTTTATTAGTTTTGAAGCAAACATACGGATTATTTCTGAAAAAAAGAAATAATAATATGTCAATTAAATAATGTGTCGGTGTGCCAATATGCCAATGTGCCAATTGGCTGTGCTATACTGATATTTTATAGGGGCTAATCAGCACATGGCTTAGTTGGTATATCAAATAATCGGTACATTGGCACATTATTTAATTGACATATTATTTATTACCAATTGGTAATTTTTTCCTGTATTTCCTGCCGTATCTTTGCAACATGAAAAAGAAAGAAAATATGGAAATGAAAGATAGTATTGACTTCGGAGCGATGAATATTTCCAAGCTGTTTCGCAAATTATTGATTCCAACAGTATTGGGAATGGTTTTCTCCGCTATATTTGTAATAACGGACGGTATATTCGTAGGTAAAGGGGTAGGCAGTGATGCGCTGGCAGCAGTCAACATTACCGCACCGCTGTTTATGATCACTACCGGCATCGGATTAATGTTCGGCGTAGGAGCATCGGTCGTTGCTTCCATTCATTTATCGCACGGGAAACAAAAAGTTGCCGGTATCAACATCACGCAGGCGCTTGTTTTTTCATCGTTACTGATATTCCTGCTATCTGCCTTTTGCTTCTTCCTGATAGAGCCTGTCGGCAGATTATTGGGAAGTTCGGACCGGCTGTTACCGTTGGTTGCAGAATATATGAATTGGTATGTCCCATTTCTCGTATTCTACCTGTTGCTCAATGCAGGAATGTTCTTTGTCCGTCTTGACGGCGCACCGAATTACGCCATGTGGTGCAATGCCATTGCAGCAATTGCCAATATCGTACTCGATTATATTTTCATCTTCATTTTCGGATGGGGATTGATGGGGGCAGCCTTTGCCACAAGCATAGGTACGATGATAGGCGGCTTGATGACCTTGATCTATCTGTTGTGTTTTTCCCGATCATTTAGATTACATCCTGTCAAACTAAGCCTTAAAAGCATTCGCCTAACTTTACGTAACATCGGTTATATGGTAAAACTGGGTTCTTCGGCCTTCATAAGCGAAGCCTCGATAGCATGCATGATGTTTTTAGGCAATTATGTATTTATCCGTCATTTGGGTGAAGACGGAGTAGCCGCTTTCAGCATTGTCTGTTATTTCTTTCCCATTATATTCATGGTATACAATGCCATAGCGCAATCGGTACAGCCTATCATCAGCTATAATTTTGGAGCCGGCAGTAAGGATCGGGTACATCAAGCTTTCCGGTTATCCATAAAAACAGCTCTCGTCTGTGGAATCTGTTTTTTCATTCTGACAGTAATATGTAATCGGGACATCGTGTCATTGTTCATCGATCGTAGCTACGGTGCTTACGACATTGCAGTAGCAGGAATTCCGTATTTCGCCATCGGATATCTCTTTTTTGCTTTCAACATGGTTAGTATAGGCTATTATCAGAGTATAGAACGAGCACACCGGGCTACTGTTATCACCTTGCTGCGCGGTGTGGTATTTATGCTCATCGGATTCACAGTATTACCTCATTTTTTAGGGGTCAGAGGCATATGGCTGGCAGTCCCTTTGGCAGAATTACTAACATTTATTTATATTGTAATAATTTACCTGAAAGATCGTTTCCTACCCCACCGGGGAAATGTATCTTTGCAGCATGGACACATTTAAAGAAAAATTCCGGATCAGATACCATTTATCCGAAACAGATGTAGTGACTTTATTAAGCCACATGAAAGAGGTATACTTCAAAAAGAAGGAGGTGATTGTTCGCGAAGGTTCCAGAAATACTAATTTATATCTTATTAAAAAGGGAATCTGGCGAGCACATTATCTGAAAGACGGGATAGATACGACTATCTGGTTCGCTTCAGAGGGAGAAGCCGCTTTTTCCATCTGGGGATATGCAGACAATTCTTATTCGCAGATCAGCATAGAGGTAATGTCCGACAGCATTGCCTATTGTATCTCCGGTGCAAAATTAAATGAATTATATTCCACATCCGTAGGGTTGGCCAATTTAGGCAGACGACTCATGGAACACCAATTATTGACTACGGAAAACTGGCTCATCAGTGCCGGCAGTCCCAAAGCCAAAGAACGATATCTTACACTGATAAAAGAAACACCGGAACTTTTACAATACGTTCCGCTAAAGTACATCGCCTCTTATTTATGGATAACCCCACAATCGCTGAGCAGAATAAGAGCAGAAATAAAAAAATAAGCAGGTAAGTAGTTAAGTAGCAAGTAGTTAAGTAACAAGTAGTTAAGTAGCAAGTAGTTAAGTAACAAGTAGTCAAGTAGCAAGTAGTAAATAGTCAAATAGCCAAATAGTCAATAAGTAGTCAAGGAAAGTACATCAAACAAATCATTTCTACTTAACTACTTACTACTTGACTACTTACTACTTACTACTTAACACTACTTTCTACTGTATATGAATGATTCAAGCCAAATGCCTACGGCCGGCATTACCCGTTGGTCATTTTACGAAACTGGCGAAACTGCCACCAAAGCATAAGACCGGAAACAATACTTGCTGCCAGATCGGATGCCGGCATACTGACCCATACTCCCGTCTGCCCATAGAAATGAGGCAAGATGAGCAGACAAGGAACAAGAAACAACATCTGACGGGTAAGTGACAGGAATATAGCTTTACCGGCCATACCGATACTTTGAAAGAAGTTGGACGTAACCATTTGAAA
>ERZ839767.4517-NODE-4517-length-14021-cov-10.830947_pt1 | contig 14021 bp, 10 predicted proteins | sample MGYA00519879_ERZ839767 | MGnify/ENA primary metagenome ERZ839767 (study PRJEB31850, sample SAMEA3708852) | human gut metagenome | biome: human gut; feature: human-associated habitat; material: faeces | place: China | collected 2014 ...
AAAACGGATATGCCGAGCTGCGTAAGGTGATGCACATTTATAACAGCGCTCCCGAGCTTTCCGCCGATGCACGCATTGCGCTTGCCGTAAAAGAAACCGGCTTTGCAGAAGAAAAAGTCTCCGAACTTGTTTCCGTTGGCAAGGCTTGCGAATATCCCGTTGGCATTGTCCCGGCAGAAGAAAACGAAAACGCAGCGGACGGCACCGTTGCGGACGAGCTGATTGAAGATCCGTCCGTATCTCTGTTCGAGGAAGTGCTGCAAAGTATTTACCGTGACAATTTCCGCGATGCCGCCGATAAAATCACACCTAAGGATAAGCAGATTTTATCTCTTTCCCTCGGCGTATGCTTTGACTGTTTCGGCATTTTTAAGCCCAGCACCTATGCGGAGATTGCATTGAAACAAGGCGCATCGGGCGAAAAAAGCATTGAGAAAAAACGCAAGTCAGCAATCGAAAAGTTTGCCAAAGTATTGTGCGATATGGGCTTTTGCGACGGCGTTTTCTTAAAGCAAACGGATATAACATTCATAGAAGAAAAAGGGCAGAAAACAGTGCAGTCAGCCAGCTACACCTATACGCCTTACGGCGACGGAAAAGCCGGAGAGATTCTGTATACCGCTGCCGGAAAGCATCGTTTTCAGATCGTCCGCCTTGCGGAATTTGATGTGACGGGCGCTTATGCAGAACAGGCTGCAAAAATTATCGACAGCATGAACGGGAATTACATCAAAGAACGGTTCTACGCTATCCCGCTCGAAAACCTGCCCCGCGTCAATAACAATAACGCAAATCTAAGGATGCCGTTCTATCACCCGGCACATGCAGGTGAATAGAAAGAGTTGGGGTAAGTTAAAGTCCGGTGCTCTCTTATTCTGTAATCGTTCCGTCCTTAATGTGGTAACTGATGCCCCGCTCATTACAAAACTCCATTACCTCTGTAGCCCTGTCGTTGAAGAATTGCTTGTGTTGCGTATAAGCAGTAACTTCGGTGTTGTAGTTCATTCGGCCAAATATAATTCGGTCAACGAAACTCACTTCTTCTAGCAAAACCTGTAAGTCTTGTCTGACGATATTTGGTGTCGGGAACGGCTCAATACTTACCCATGTGATACATCCTGCATCATGTAGTGCTCTCAATGAATCAAGTCGTTCTTTTAAGGGTGCAGCCCCCGGTTCTATATGCCTTCTAAACTCTTCGTTTGTGGTAATCAGTGTGATACCATACTCGTTTTTCTTTGAAAAATCTGCCAGTTCAATTGGCAAAATGCCCTTTGTAAGAACAGAACACTTTATTCCAGAGTCATTGAGCCGCTTGATTGATGCCAAACTCATCCTCTGTATTTCAGGGTACTGGTACATAAATGGGTCCGTTGAAAAGCATAACTGTACAGATTTAATTTTTTCCTTCAACCGAGGGATTTCCTTATTCAGCAATTCAAGCGTATTTGACACTAAATATGGTTCCAACCATTCCTCGTAAGATTTTATTTGCCCGAAACGTTTCTTCATCATGAAAGCGTAGCAAGGATATTTGCAGCCATGAGCGCAGCCCTGAATATGATTCATCGTATAGTCGCCATACTCTACACTGGTTTTGTAGAGCATGGTTTTTCTTTCAATATAACCTTTTACCTTCTTCATTGGGTTAACTCCTATCAACAAAACTTATAGTGCTTCGGCTTACGCTGGCACCATAATTTTGCTTTAACTCGTCTTTTATCTGAGGCCTGAATCCATCAGAAGGGAAAATCGGATGACTATCGAGAAGCGCCCATACTTCATTCAGCGAGACATTTGTCCTTCCGTTGAACGACTTCTGGATGTATTCGGCGATGTCTTTTATATAAAAACAAAACTCATCAGTAATTGTCGTTATCACACCAATACCATCAAAATCCAGCGTCAACTGGTTTTCCAATCCGTGCGTATTTTTGGTAGACGATTTGCCGCCAAAAGTCTGCCACGCAGATTGCTTATATAATCTAAATCCTTTAATGTTGCTCGTGCAGTGAATCAGATTGTAAACGATTGCATTTTTCTCGTTGAAAAACGGGAAAGCCGCAATATAGTACTGGTAGCCGTTATTACGGCGCAGGGCTTTAATAATATCCTCAATGCGCTTTTCGTATGCTTTTTTATCGCTTCCATAAGGAATAAGATCCTCAAGATCCATCAAATATGTTTGCTCGTATTTATTTCTGGTTTCATCTTTCTTAACCATCTTTACGGCTCTTATAGAATCCGAAACCATGTGGTTAAGAATGACCTCACTCCAGTTATTGATGAACGGCATGATTGCATTCCAGTCAATAGTGGCCTCATACGGATCGTAAACAAGGAGATAGTGTTTCTTATTAGACATTGTCTGACCTAATCGCTTGGCTAGATCGTTTCCATCCTCGGTCGTAATATGTACATGAAAATTACGACAGTCATTCGGCATTAAACCCTTTAGATGTTCTGTTCTAGCGGCGCACAAATCGCTAAAAAACAGATCAATCTGCTTATATGGATATTGTCCCGCAACTTTTCGGAGATATTTGGCAACACGAACCGGCGTACCGAACACCTGCTTTCCGTCATCGTCAACATATTCTCCGCTGTTAGACATACAATCAATAAAAACAAGTCCAGAGCAGTATTGATTTTGAAGTAGCTTATGTGCCCATGCTTCCACATACTTTTCGATTAATTCAAACTTCTTAATTGTATGTGGATTTGCGTGACCAATAATCGTATCGCTATTGCTCATTGTTTATTCCCCTTCCAAAAACAACTTGCTTTCATCATTTAGTATCTCACCTTTGAAAATAACTACAATTTATATTATATCACATTAAGGCCTTTTTCACAAGACAATTCGGCATTCTTCCGCCAGACTTCGAATATTATTCGATAGACTTCTGCTTTTTATATTGCCGTCAAGCGAAAATGAAGCAAGATGCCGTTACCACCCATAATAAGAACTATAACAGAATTATGCACTCATTTTGGTACGTAGTTTGCCTGATTGTTTATATCATTTTCAAAGCCTTCTCTCGATTTTTTTCGAAAGAAGGCTTTTTTCTGCCGTGCAATTCATGACTTTTTCTTGTAAACTCCGAATAAACCCCTATTAAACCTTGCGGTATTTCAAAAAATGTGGTATAATATATACTGTAAAATTGTATTTTCGTGAAAATGGAGGATTCCGCTATGGATAACAACATTGAACGCTGGTATTCAATGAAAGAAATTATGGAGTATTTGGGTGTCAGCCGTGACACCGTTCTTGACTGGATCGAGCGCAGAGAAATGCCCGCCGCAAAGATCGGCAGGCTGTGGAAATTCAAAATAAGCGAAGTTGATGCCTGGATGAAATCCGGCATTGCAGCGGATAAGTAATATTCGGAGGTGCAATATGGCACTTGAAAATAAATTGGGACTGACAAGCTCTGCCGACCTTGCCCGCGAGGAAGAACGCATCAGCAAGAAAAAGGCGCTTGAGCTTTTTGAAAGTGGATTGCTTGACAAATTGGAGGCGGGAAAATTCTCTGCACTAAAAGCAATTCATAAGTATCTTTTTGATGAAATTTACGATTTTGCCGGAGAACTCAGAACCGTAAACATTTCCAAAGGCAACTTCCGTTTTGCTCCGTTAATGTACCTCGAAGCGGCACTTGCCAACATTGATAAAATGCCGCAATCCACTTTCGACGAAATCGTCGAGAAGTATGTGGAAATGAATATTGCCCACCCCTTCCGAGAAGGAAACGGACGCAGCACCCGCATTTGGCTTGACCTCATTTTCAAAACCGAACTTCACAAGGTCGTTGATTGGAGCCGGGTTGATAAAGAAGATTATCTTCTTGCCATGGAGCGCAGTCCGATAAAAGATATTGAAATCAAACACCTTCTGAAAAACGCACTCACTGATGATGTGGATAGCCGTGAGGTCTATATGAAGGGCATCGACCACAGTTATTATTACGAAGGATACACGACCTTCAAGACGGAAGATTTAAGCAAGGAATGAGGTGCAAATATGCCGGATAAGAATTGGCAATTTGAACTTGAAGAATATATAAAGCAGGGCGAACCCGACAGAGCCGAAAAAAGCGAGGCGTGGCAGACTGCCATCGGCTTGCAGGCGGTTGACGGACTTAATACATCCGAATATTTGCTGGATACCGCAAAGGAGCACATTGAGGGCAAAATCACCATTGATGAAGCGCAGAAGCGGATTCACAGTTATTATGAGCAGCGCTCTGTCCGCACCGAGACGGAAAACGAAACCAAAGAGGCAGATATCGTTTCGGCAAGAATAACGAAGCTGTTGGGAGAAAAAGCGTTTCAGTTTTCCCCTGCAGAATGGATTGCCATTCACCGCAGATTGTTTGAGGGCGTATTTGACCACGCCGGTCAGATTCGGCAGTACAACATCACAAAGAAAGAGTGGGTGCTGAACGGGGATACTGTAATTTATGCGGATTGGAACAGCATTAAAGAAACTTTGGACTATGATTTCGCCGCCGAAAAGCAGTTTTCTTATGAGGGGCTGTCGGTTGAAGCGGCGGTAAAGCACCTTGCAAAGTTTGCGTCGGATATTTGGCAGATTCACCCCTTCGGCGAGGGAAACACCCGTGCCACTGCTGTGTTTATGATTAAATATATGAAAACCTTTGGATTCCGCGTCAATAACGATGCGTTCCGTGAAAACTCCTGGTATTTCCGCAACGCACTGGTCCGGGCAAACTATAATAATTTGCAAAAGGGCGTTCATTCCACCACAAAGTTTTTAGAATTGTTTTTCTCAAATCTCCTGCTCGGCACAAACCACGAACTCAAAAACCACTATATGCACATTGATTTTTCGGATGAAAGCACTCTCCAAAGTCTCAATTCCAAAGTTTCAAAGTGTCAATTTGATACTTTGGACTGTACTTTGGAAGAATTGGCGGTTTTAGAATTGGTCGCAAAGAACCCAGCGATAAAACAGCAAGAGATTGCAGAACAAACCGGAAAATCCATTGCAACAATCAAGCGAATTATGAAATCGCTGCAGGACAAAAATTATATCCACCGTGAAAGCGGCAAACGCTACGGCAAGTGGAAAGTTTTGGTTTAGAACGGTTGCAATGTTTCATCACCAGCATTTCCTCTCATAAACATGGGCAAATTAATTGGCGTTGACCATCTGAATAGCAGATTATAGTTAGCATCATAGTTGCCGTGCTGAATGAAGGTCTTATTTTTGATAAATAACGGAAAGGGGGATAAGTCATCGATATGTTTGACTTTGGAAACGCAAATGACGGGCAGCGAAAAGCAATAGCGGCTGCAGACGGTCCTGTCCTCATAACGGCAGGTCCCGGAACCGGTAAAACATATACGCTTGTGCAGCGTGCAATCTACCTCATAGAGGAATGCAGTGTAAAGCCGGAGAGCATCTTCATTGCTACATTTACGGAAAAGGCTGCGAAGGAACTGGTAACACGTATTACAAACGAGCTTGCAAATCGAAATATCACGGCAAACATCAATGAAATGTATATCGGTACGTTCCACTCGCTCTGCCTTCGTATACTGAAAGAGCACTTGGAATATACACGGCTTCGCCGAAACTACCGCTTGATGGATTCGTTTGACCAGCAGTATATGGTATTCCAGAATATCCATCGTTTCAGAAGTATTCCGGAGATTGAAATCGTCCTTCCGAACGGTGGTGCATGGAAGCAAGCCGAAACGATCTGCAACTTTGTAAACAACCTTTCCGAAGAATTGGTTTCGCCGGAGGAACTGATGTCTGACCGTGACCCATCGATTGCATCACTCGGTCGGATGCTTCAGGAATATCGCACAATTCTTACGGAAGCGAATCTGATGGATTTCTCCTCCATCCAGATAGAGGCATATCGGCTTCTCTGCGATAACGAGGACATTCTGAACGAGCTCCGCTCCGCGATCACGCATATCATGGTCGATGAATACCAGGACACGAACTATATCCAGGAGCAGCTCGTGTTTCTCCTCGCCGGTGAAAGGAAGAATATCTGCGTGGTCGGAGACGATGACCAGGGCCTGTACCGTTTCCGCGGTGCGACCATCCGAAATATACTGGAATTTCCTCAAAAGTTTGCCGCTGGCGAATGCCGTATTATCCCACTGGTCATCAACTATCGTTCCAACAGCGACATCGTCGATTTTTATAACCGGTGGATGGATACCACAGACGGTGCGAAGTTTAAGTTCCGCTGGGAAAATTTCAGATATGAAAAACGCATTGAACCTCATGAAAAAACCACGCTTCACAGCCCTGCGGTCATGAAATTGGCCGGCGTAGATGACAAGGATGAATGGCACGAAAAAATCCTACAGTTTATCAACAGATTAAAAGCATCCGGAAAACTGACGGACTATAATCAGTTAGCGTTTCTCTTCAACTCAGTCAAACATCCGAGGGTGACTGCTCTTGCTCGTTTTCTTGAGGAGAACCATATCAATGTTTACTCACCGCGTTCGGATATGTTTTTCCAGCGTGACGAAATACGACTGGCGCTCGGCTGCCTTATGCTGATGTTCCCGTTTTATGTGCAGGGGTTGGAAAACGGGGAGTATACCTTTTTACAGCCTGAGCACCTGACTTATTATCGGAACTGTATCATGCTGGCGAATGAGTATCTGATGCAGCCGGAGCACACCGACCTGCTGAAATGGATACGCCGCCGAGGAAAAGACCATGTAAGCCTGACCGACGCAACGGACTACGCCTACTGTGGGCTCATGTATCAGATGTTTGAGTTTCAGCCTTTTGCCGGTATTCTGGATACAGATATGGATGTCGGCGTTGTCGATATCCGACCAGCTCGAAATCTGGCAAAGCTGACGCAGATCATCGGAAAATTTGAATACCTCCACCGGGTGGATGTCTTATCGGCCGACAAGTATCGCGGGAAACGCGGCATTGATGCCAATACGGAACTGCTCTTTAATCTGTATCTCCGCCTGCTCTATGACGGCGGTATCACGGAGTATGAGGATGATTCCGAGTATGCGCCGAGCGGCTGCGTCTCATTCCTTACGATCCACCAGTCCAAAGGGATGGAGTTCCCGATTGTTTTTGTGGATTCTCTGACAAATGTGCCGAGAAAAACCACAAACGACCTTATGATGACGATAGAGGATCGCTACTTCAAGCGCCCGGCATTTGAACCGTATGAGGTCACAAAATTCTTTGATTTCTGGCGTCTGTACTACACGGCTTTCTCCCGTGCGCAGGATCTGTTGATACTGACCTGCAATGAGGACAAGCGGACACCCAGCGCTTACTTCAAAGAGGTTTATGACGAGCTTCAGTCCGTGGACAGCGAAGCATTTGATATCCGGGAGTTCAACTTCAAGTCCGTGAAGGCCGTGAACGTCAAGAGCACCTACTCGTTCACATCGCACATCACAGTGTATGAGACCTGCGCCCTGCAGTACAAGTTCTACCGCGAACTGGAGTTCATGCCCGTCCGTGCCAACGCTATGCTCTTCGGTACGCTTGTCCATGAGACGATAGAGGATGTTCACCGTGCTGCACTCAGGCACGAGGAGCAGACGATCACCGAGGAAAACGTGAACCGTTGGTTTGCCTCCAACTATGTGTCATTGACGAAAACCGAGCACACCTACCTCGCCGGTCCTCAGCGCGAGGCGGCATTGAAGCAAGTGCTCCGCTATGTAGAGCGGCAGCACGGCGACTGGTCTGCCATCCAGCAAGCAGAGGTGGATGTTTCTCTGGTGAAGCCGGATTATATCATTGAAGGCAAGGTCGACCTGATCCGGGGTGAGGGCGACACGGTCGAGATTGTGGATTTCAAAGCCGAACGGAAACCGGATATGGAGAAAATGCGGGATCGGCTTGAGCGGTACCGTCGGCAGCTTCATATCTATGCCCATCTCGTGGAGGAGCGTACCGGGCGGAAGGTCAGTAAGATGCACCTCTACTATACCGGAGAGGACGGCGGCGTACCGACGATCACATATCCGTATACAAAGTCTGCCGTGGAAGGAACGCTGGCGTCATTCGATGATACGGTACATAAGATCATGAAGAAGGATTTCCGGCACTGTGCCGATGACCCGAAGGTCTGCGCTGGCTGTGACTTCCGTTTCTATTGCAGAAACAAATAACCGATGGAGGGTTTGATAACAATGGATGAGCAGCTTACTTTTGAATTTGAACAGAGACCGACGATAAAGGGGTTCCCAGAGCTCCGCTGGACGGGCAAGCGCCCTTATCGCTCCACGCAGTACTACCCCGCACAGCTGCGGGAGTCCTACGGCGAGGAGCAGAACGGCTGGATCAACAAGATTTTCTGGGGTGACAATCTTCAGGTTATGAGCCATCTGTTAAAGGAGTATCGTGGGAAGATTGATCTCATCTACATTGACCCTCCGTTTGATAGCAAAGCAGATTATAAAAAGACAATTGAAGTGCGTGGCGTCGGGAAGGCAGCAAGTGACAGCACTTCATTTGAAGAAAAACAGTATGGGGATATCTGGACAAACGATGAATATCTTCAATTCATGTACGAGCGTCTTCTCCTTATGAGGGAATTACTTTCTGATAAAGGCTCTATCTTTATGCACTGTGATTGGCACAAGAATCATCATCTTCGTTGCCTGATGGACGAAGTCTTTGGTCCCTCCAACTTTGTAAACGAGATTGCGTGGTGCTATTATGGTCCCGGTTCACCGGGAATGCGCCAATTCAACAGGAAGCATGATAATATTTTGTGGTACAGTAAAACTCACAATGTTTGGAAATTCAACGCCGATGCTGTGCGTGTTCCCCACGATGAAAAAACGACGGGCAACTTTAAGCAGGGACTTCGTGGTTCAGGATTTATTGCAGGCGATTATAATTTGGCTGATGGCAAGATTCCAGAGGATTGGTGGGAAATGGCTATTGCTGGGCGTTATCCGAATGATGGCGTTAAGCGTGTCGGCTACCCTACGGAAAAGCCTTTCAAACTTCTTGAAAGAATTATTAGTGCTGCAACGGACGAAGGTGATATTGTTGCCGACTTTTTCATGGGCAGTGGCGTTACGCAAATGTGTGCTATGAGAATGGGACGGCGCTTTATCGGTGCAGACATCAACCTCGGTGCAATCCAGACGACTACCAAGCGTCTGCTCTCTGTGGCAAAAGAGCTGGAAGACAGCCAGACCAGTATGGGATCGGCTGCTGACACGAAATACACCGGTTTCGAGGTCTACAATGTCAACAACTATGACTTCTTCCGCAACCCCGTGGAAGCTCGTGACCTGCTGATCGCAGCGCTGGAGATCCAGCCGTTCCCGCAGAGCGATGTCTGGGACGGTGAGCTGGACGGCAGGATGGTGAAGATCATGCCCGTCAACCGCATTGCCACCAAGGCAGACTTGAAGGAGCTTCTTGCGAACCTTCCGTATAAAACCTATGAGAAACGCAAGGAAGAAAATCCGAATCAGCCCGTGGAGCGCATCACCATCGTCTGCATGGGACACGAGCCTGACCTGAAAGGCGCAATGGAGCAGGAACTGACCGATTATAAGGTGGACATCCAGATCATGGACATCCTCCGCGATAAAGCCGACCTTCAGCTGAAGCGTGATTCCGAGGCAGAGATCGTCCGGGAAGGCGGCAAGCTGGTCATCCGCGCGTTCTATCCGATGAACCTGATGCAGAAGCTCTCCCTACAGAAAGAGTACGTGGAGGACTGGCGGCAGCTGGTTGATTCCGTTATGATCGACTGGAACTACGACGGCGTGGTCATGCAGCCTGCCGTGACTGATGTTCCCGGCAAGAGTGAACTGGTAAAGGGTATCTACGATATTCCGGAAGGTTCCGGCACCATCAAAGTCAAGATCACCGACCTGCTCTCCGAGTCGCTGGAAGTGGAGGTGCGTTAAATGCCTGCAGGATTTGATCCGAATTTTTCCTTCAACGAGCAGCTGTGGTATTACTACTCTACGAACCGAGGAAAGATTCGCTCCCGTTATAATGACCTCACGAGAAAATTCCTCGCCTACAACGACGGCGAGGAGAATCCCCACGCCTTCCTGCGGAAGCCGCAGTTCGAGGCGTTGGAGATGTATGTTTTTGTGAAGGAATTCATGAATAACAAGCAGGTCTATGAGATGTTCGACGACTGGCGTCACAGAAGAGACCGCTTCTCCGACGCATCCTATTATTCCATCGGTAAGGGCGGTCAGATTCGACTCTTTGACGCCCCGACCGAAAAGCAGACCGACACGCTCTTCAAGCAGATGAAGAAGTACCGGGAGAGTTATCCGAACTATATCTACGCACTTACGATGGGACTTGGCAAAACCATCCTCATGGCCACCTGCATCTTCTATGAATTCCTGCTTGCGAAAAAGTATCCGAGGGACAAGCGTTTCTGCCATAATGCGCTGGTCTTTGCACCGGATAAGACCGTTCTCCAGTCGCTCCGTGAGATCATGACCTTTGATAAAACGAAGGTCGTACCGCCGGAATATGCCCGTGTGCTCGATTCCAACATCAAATTTCACTTTCTTGACGAGGCCGGAACGATTCTGCACACTATCGATGACTCGGATTTCAATATTATCATTTCCAATACGCAGAAGATCATCGTGAAGAAAAAGCGCAAGGAATCCACTCCTACGGAGGCACTCTTTGCCGGTACCGGATCACTGCTTTCTGCCGTATATGGTGCGGACAGCGATGACGATGACGCGTGGGATGACACCACGCTAATGGACAACCAGCGTTTCAAGAAGCTCTGCCGTCTGCCGCAGCTCGGCGTCTATGTCGATGAGGCACACCACCTTTTCGGTGCAGATCTGGAAAAGCAGATCAGGTCGAGCGGAGCCAATAAGACCAGCCTGCGAGACACCATCAATCTGCTTGCGGAAAATACCTCCATTGTGGCCTGCTATAACTATACCGGTACGCCGTATGTCAAGAACCAGCTTCTGCCGGAGGTCGTCTACGCATACGGTCTGCGTGAATCCATCTGGAACGGTTTCCTGAAAGACGCTGACCCCATCGGCTTTGAAAATGTCAAGAACGAGGAGTTCCTGACCGCAGTAGTGAGAACCTTCTGGGAACGCTACGGCGGGAAGACCTACGAAGGACTGAATCCGAAACTCGCCATCTATGCTTCCGGCGTGGAAGAGGCGGCAACGGAGGTCAAGCCGGTTCTGGAGAAGATCCTGGCAGACCTCGGCATTCCCGCCTCAAAGATTTTGTTGAATGTCGGCGACGCGAAGTATACGAAAAACGATGACATCAGAGATTTCAACAATCTTGATGTCCCCGGTTCGGAAGGAAACGAAAAGCAGTTTATTATCCTGGTCGAGAAAGGCAAGGAGGGCTGGAACTGTCGCTCTCTCTTCGGCGTGGCACTTTTCCGCAGTCCGAAGTCGAAAATATTCGTTCTCCAGGCTACGATGCGCTGTCTCCGTGCAATCACAGACGAGCGCTTGACTGCCACTGTATTTCTCTCCAAAGAGAACTACGACACTTTGGACGACGAGCTCCACAAGAACTTCAATATGGAGATCAAAGACATCAAGAATCCCTCCAACGATGACCGGCACAAATACCAGGTACGGGTGCTTCCGCCTCCGAGGACGATCACGCTCAAGCGGGTATGGCACGAGTATACGCTCCATGAAAAGGAATACTCCGAGCCGGTAGATTTCAAACTGGCGGACGCAGACCTCTCCAAGTATGCCAGCATCATGTACGAGCGAGACAGCCTTGCCCGTGACACCACCGTCAAAGAGAAAAACATCGACCATCTCAAGGACAATATGCGTTACAGCGAGTTTTCCCTTGCCGGAGAAGTGGCCCGCTACCTGAATATCTCCTGCATTCTCGCCGCCAGAATTCTCCGGGAATCCGTTGACGGGATCGATGCAGTTCTTGAGGCGGTCAACCGCTATAACGCTGTTTTGGATGACTATATTATCCCTGCCGTATTCCATGCGCTGTTTGATGTCACTTCAGAACTGAAAACTGAGGACAAAGAACTGGTACTGCTGCACGAGCCGAAGGATGCCGGATACTATGAGTTCTCCGCAAAGGATGACCTTGTGCTTACAAACCATTATCCCGGCTTTAAACCCGAAGAAATCGCAAAGAGCTTCCACGCCGACACCTATTGCTTCGACTCAAAGCCGGAGAAGGAATGCTTCATGCAGTATATTACAAGCGGAAAGGTCGCGGAGGTGTACTTCACAGGTATGTTCACCTCCAACCAGGGCGATCTCTCTGTCCACTACTACGACCCGGAGTCCGGCAGAATCCGCCAGTACTATCCCGACTTCCTTGCAAAGATGACGGATGGCTCCTATCAGCTTATCGAGGTCAAGGGTGACAATAAGATCGATGATACTGTGGTAAAGGCAAAACAGGCAGCCGCCGAAGAAATGGCTGTCGCAAGCGGTATAAAATATCTTATGTACGCTGGCAGTCAAATTGTTAGTTCCCATGTTTTGGATGACGAGTCCTCACCTTTGCAGAACACGGTTTTTAAATAATTTAATCTGATATGTTCACAAGGAATCGATGGACACGAAATGATATAAAAAGTTTCGATATTGCGTCTAAGACAGAAAACCTCACGCACGGTTCATTCAAAGCTGTGCGTGAGGTTTTCAGTTTTCATACGGTATTCTGAAATAATCCAGGTATTTCTTGAAGGTATCCTGCGCCGACAGGCAGGTGTCGGTCAGATAGCCTTTTTCCCGGTCCCATTCCTGCAATCCGCGGTAATAGAACATTTTTATGCTGTCCTCAATAATAAACGGCACGATATTGTGTTTCAGGCATTCCTTGAACATAATCAGCCGACCGACACGTCCGTTGCCGTCCTGGAAAGGGTGGATGCGCTCAAACCGCACATGAAACGCAAGGATATCTTCAAGCTTCATTGTTTTCTTGCCGTTATACTCATCGAGCAGTCTTTTCATTTCCGCCGACACTTCCTCGGGCAAGGTCGTTTCCCGTCCGCCGACCTCATTCGGCAGCTTCTTGTAATCGCCGACGGCAAACCAATCTTTCCTTGCGTCGCTTGTTCCGGTTTTTAGGATAAAATGCAGGTGCTTGATGAATTTTTCGCTGAGCTGCGATTTTGCGCTTTCGATAACCTCGTCGATACAACGAAAGTGATTGGCGGTTTCGATGATATCGTCCACCCGCACGCCTTCCTCGGTAATGCCGACGGTGTCGGTTTCAAAAATAAAGCGCGTCTGCTCGTGGGTCAGGCGGCTGCCTTCCATGTGATTGGAATTATAGGTCAGCTCCACCTGCACCTTATGACAAATTCCGCCGTGGATCCGGCTGCGCTTTTCCTCTTTGAGAATGTCTGCCAAACTCTGCGGTGCAGGCTTGCTTTTATTGCTCCGTTCGGGCTTTTCGGCGTTTTCGGGAATGTTCCAGGTCTTGCCCGTCAGAAAAGCGCCGGGGACGCGCCCTGCCGCGCAGTAGTTGCGGACGCTGCGCTCGGAGGTGTTCCAAAGCGCCGCTATCTCTCTTACGGATAAATATTTCATCATTTTGCCCTCCGAAGTTACTGTTATCAGTATACCACATTATCGGCAAAAAATCAATCACTCTAAATCTGTTTTCGCTTATATTTTTGCCGATAACGGCAGTTTTGATTCCGACCCGGCATTTGTCTACACGACTTTGGGTGCAGTCCGGCATAACCGGGGCTTTTCACGCACTGCCAAAAGCGTGATTTTGGAGCGAAAAATCGTTCGGTTCTATCAAAAATTCTAATAGGCTTTTCCGAAAATCCGTTAGAACTCGGCAAAATCGGAGGAGACTCTTGGACTCAGATTTTTACTGCGTTTTCGATGCAAAGAGGTGCGGAAAGCCTTGAAAACACGGCATTTTCGGGGCTCTCGCATTTGCCATTATCTTCCGTCAAATTCCGCCAAGTTCGGTTTTGCCAACTTGACTCGAAATCAGTTTGCGAGCAATCGCACATGGGTTCGAATCCCATCCTCTCCGC
>ERZ839767.4521-NODE-4521-length-14010-cov-33.740523_pt1 | contig 14010 bp, 13 predicted proteins | sample MGYA00519879_ERZ839767 | MGnify/ENA primary metagenome ERZ839767 (study PRJEB31850, sample SAMEA3708852) | human gut metagenome | biome: human gut; feature: human-associated habitat; material: faeces | place: China | collected 2014 ...
GTGACGGATGAAAACGGCGTAGCGCTTTCCAAGGATCTGCCTTACGGCCGCTATACCGTACACCAAATCGAGGGACGGGAAGGACAGGCCTTTGTTCCGGACTTCACCGTATTCATCAGCTCCGACGGACACCTGTACTCCTATATCCTGAACAACCAGACCATCACCAGCTTTATCCGCGTGGAAAAACGCGATGCTGAGACCGGGAAAATCATTCCGGCAGCAGGCATCGGTTTTCAGGTCAGAGACCTGACCTCCGGCGAACTGATTTCACAGACCGTCTATTATCCGGCGCCAGTGACCATCTCCACATTCTATACCGCAGACGATGGCACGCTGATGCTCCCCTGCGAGCTGCCCTACGGCCGCTATGAGCTGATTGAGGTGGTAACCTGCCATGGCTATGTGCTGGATACCGCCCCGGTTCCGTTTACCGTGGATGGGTCAGAGGCTGTCGTGACAGTTACAAAGTCCAACATGGCGCAAAAAGGCGTCATCCGCATCCAAAAGACCGGCGAGGTCTTCAGCAGCGTTGTAAACGAGGGATCCATCTTCCGGCCTGTATATGAGAATACCGGACTTCCGGGAGCAGTCTTTGATATCGCTGCTGCGGAGGATATTTACACCCCTGACGGAACCTTGCGTGCAAAGGCCGGAGACATCGTAGACACCGTCACCACGCAATCGGACGGCATGGCTGCCAGCAAGGCACTCTACCTTGGCAAGTATGTGATCACCGAGAAGCAAGCTCCGCACGGCATGGCCCTTCAGACCGAAGCGCATACGGTTGAGCTGGTATATGCCGGACAGGAGGTTACGGTCACCGAGCTTCGGGCAGATATGTACAATGAACGCCAGCGTGTGGAGATCAGTCTGGTAAAAACCATGGAAACGGATAAGCTGTTCGGCCTTGGCCAAAGTGACGAGCTCACACACGTTACATTCGGTCTTTATGCTGCGGAGAAGCTTGTGGCAGCCGATGGCAGCAGCATCCCGCAGGACGGCCTGATCGAGATGGTCTCCTTGAATAAAGACGGAAAAGCGACGTGCAAGACGGATCTCCCCTTTGGACGCTTCTACCTGCAGGAGATCTCTACCGACAGCCATTACCAGCTTGGCGATACGAAGTATCCGGTGTCGTTTGACTACGCCGGGCAAGACAAGAAGCTTGTCAAGCTGATTGCCAACGAGGGCGCAGTAATTGAGAATAAGCTGATCTACGGCTCCGTTTCGGGTCTGAAGGTTGATGCAAACGATAAGCCACTCTCCGGTGCGGTCATGGGTCTGTTTGCTGCATCCGAAACGAGATTCACGAAGGATACCGCACTGCTGACAGCTGTATCCGCCGAGGATGGCAGATTCCGCTTCGAAAAGATCCCCGCCGGCAACTGGCTCGTGCGCGAGATCGAGCAGCCCAAGGGCTTCGTTCTGAGCGAAGAGCTGTTCCCGGTAACGGTCAAGGAGCAGGGAGAGGTCATTGAGATCAAGATTGCAAACAAACTTATCCGCGGCAGCGTCACACTGACAAAGTATGACGCAGACTATCCCGAGAATAAACTCAGCGGCGCGGTATTCGAGGTCTACCGTGATGTTAACGGGAACAAGGCACTGGACAAGGACGATGTATTGCTCGGCACCATGGAGGAGTCCTCTGCCGGCGTTTACTGGATGAAGAATCTGGAGTACGGCGGCGTACTGGTAAGGGAGAAAACCGCACCGGAGGGCTTTATTCCGGACGAGAAAGCCTACTATGTGGAGATCGATACCGACGGAAAAACCTACACCGTTGAGAACGAAGCCGGAAAGGGCTTTATCAACCATGCTCTGAAGGGCTCCCTCAAGATTATTAAGACCACCAGCGACGGAAAGAAAGAGGGCTTTGCGTTCCGCATCACCGGCGCCAACGGCTACGATATGACGTTTACGACCGACTCCAAGGGCGAAATCTTCATTGAGAAGCTGCGCATCGGCGAGTATACCGTCACGGAGCTGAAAAACAGCGCCAGCGAAGGGTACAAGATCGCAGACCCCGTCAAGATCACGCTTGTTGCAAACGAAACGCTGACGGTAAAGATCCATAACGACAAGACGAAGGTGGATGTTCCCAAGACCGGAGACGACGCCGATCTTATGCTTTGGATCTCACTGCTCGGGCTTGCGGCGGCCGGAGTAGGCTGCACAGCGTTTTTCTACCTGAAAAAGCGCAGAACAGGCAAGCATATTGCCGTGAAGAAGTAAATAACACCAATCCGGGGATATGCTTGAACGCACATCCCCGGATTTGTTATGGAGGAACGATATGAAAAACGACAGGCGCAGAAGAAATCGGCCGCGGAACCGTGAGAAGAAGGGCGTCAAGCAGTCCCCAGGCCGGGAATGCCGGCACGTATGGTCGGGCGGCGTATGCCTTAAATGCGGGTGCTTGCAGCAACCCTCACGCTCAAACATCGAAAAACTGCCCGCAGGACAAAATCATGCGGGCAGTACAGATCTCAGAGATAGTTGATGGGAAGAGCATGACCGAAGCTTTTTACAAAATCAGTCTGGCGTAAACGCAAGTTGCTCCACCCGGCTGTGCCCGCTGCCGGAGAGCTTATACAAGAAGCCGAAAGCATCCACGTCTTTCTCCTGTGGGCCGATGGGCTTTTTCATCTCCAGCGGATATAGTGTCCCTTTCTCAGTTATTGCCGGTGATGAACGTAGCATTGAAAGAGCATTGCAATCAGAATTCTTCATGCTATAATATACCCACATCACTCGTGAGACTATGACTGACTGCGCCCAGACCAAAGGATAATTGGTGCACGGTTGTAAACGGGTGCAGAAGGAGGAATAAAGTCTATGACAAAGAAAGAGCTTGTCGCTTATGTGGCTGAAAAGGCCAATCTCAGCAAAAAGGACGCGGAAATAGCGGTCAATTCCGTATTTGACGGTATCACGGAAGCACTGAAAACCGACGGCAAGATCCAACTGGTCGGCTTCGGCAGTTTTGAAGTGAAGGAGCGCGCCGCGAGGATGGGCAAAAACCCGGCTACCGGTGAAACGATCGAGATCCCAGCCGGCAAAGCCCCTTCCTTTAAGGCGGGAAAGGCGCTCAAGGACACGATCAAGTAAAAACAAAATACATCATCAGAGAGGACGGCTTGAGAAATCAGGCCGTCTTTTTCTATGCAAATTACAGGAGGTCATTATGAAAAAGATGAAAACAGGCATCGGCGTAATGCTGGCGCTATTGTGCTGCATCCTCATGTGTACAGGTGTTGTCTATGCTACCGGCGATGACACGGACGGCACGGAGCTTCAAGTCGCGCAGCCCGCCATCCTTGAGGTACAGCTTGGCCCTCAATGGGCGGGCGTTGAATTCCAGCTCAAGACGGATGTAGGACTTTATCCGGGCACGATTGCCGTGGGGCAGGACGGGATTTTACGAACCGAGCTGGGCAATAGCGGCAGCTACGTCCTTTCTTGCCTGACTCTAAATGCCGCCGTGCCGGCGCCGGGCGATATCCCAAGTCCTGATGTGACGCAACAAGAACAGGAGCCGCCGACAACAGGCAGTGCGGAGAACGCGGACGCCGCTTCGCAGAATGTGCAAGAGCAGGATTCTGGCCATCCTACCGTCGGCGGGATTCCCGTGATGCACATTATCCTGTTTGGCGGAGGGCTCCTTCTTGCGGCAGGTGCGCTGGTCGCCATGCGCTTTATTCGGAACCGACGCCCATCAGAACGCTCGCCGTATGATGAGGACGATGACGAGGATGATTACGAATATTGACATCGCCATTTTGGAGAGCGCGGGCAGTTTGGAGAGGCGTTTCTTTTCACCAGACTGGTTCTGAATTGCAAAGTACAAAACTTTTAGAAATATCATAATAAAAAAATTAAAAATATTACCTAAAGGCTTGACTTTTGGATCCTGATATGCTAAGCTGTAACCGTGGCAGGGGCTTGCACTCAGGCTTTCAGTACTTCGGAAGAGCTCCCGGAGTTAGACTCTCCCCGCGGGAGAGAAACTGTTACGGATTTGCGCACTGAGCGATCCATACGGTGCAAGCCACAACTGAACTCATTGGCCGGAAAGCTGCTTTGATGACAGGAACGTGCTCGGTATGTAGAAACCGACTTTGCCGTCCTTGGTTTTCATGCAGTTTTCCGGCCTTTCTCTATATCCTGACGGAGGTGAAAGGAATCGTGAAACACAAGAAAAAGAAGAAAGGAATCAACCCGTCCGCCATGCGCTGCCAGTATTGCGGCGGCACCGTTCTGCTGCGCTCCGCAGACGGCATCTACCATGAGAACCACAGCCATACCATGCTCTATGTTTGCAGCAATTATCCGCGGTGTGACGCTTATGTCCGCACCCATCCGGGCACGAATATCCCCGTCGGCACATTGGCTAACCGCGAGCTGCGCACGCTTCGGAATCAGGCGCACCACTATTTCGACCAACTATATCTGAGCGGTTTGATGAGTAAGCAGGACGCCTACCTGTGGCTGGCAGGGCTTCTGCAGGTACCGCTTTCCAAAGCGCACATTGGCTTTCTCGGTGAATATTACTGCAACGAGGTCATCGCCGAAAGCAAGAAGCTCCTGGAGCGGCGCAGGAAACAACAGCCGGCCGGATTTCGCCCATGCAAAGGAGGCGAAGCATCATGACGCTTACACAACCCCAGCAGAGAAAAGTGGAGCAAAACCTCGGCCTGGTCGGGAAGGTGATCAAGGACAAGGTCCATAATCCCGGTCAAAACAGCATCTACAGTTACGATGACCTCTATCAGATCGGCTGCATTGGCCTCTGCAAGGCGGCATACAGCGATAAAGGCGGATGCTTCTCTACGTACGCATACAGGCTAATCTGGAACGAGATATGCACGGCGTTGATCTATGCCAACCGTCGGGCGGCAAAGGAGTGCGAACTGATCCCGGAGGTGCTCGGGAAAGAAGATAGTTTAGACGAGCATCACGAACTGAGTATGATGCTTGACCGACTGGAGGCCAACGCTTCCGAGGCGATGGCGAAAGGCATCCGGGCGATCCGTCTCAGCGCCGAAGGCTATTCCCACGCGGAAATCGGCAGCATACTCGGGGAAAGCGACAAATGTGTCGCCGCCCGAATCTCCCGAACCAGGAAATATCTCAGGTCGCATCCGGACCTTGCGGCATTCTGATTTATGCACAATTGAAAATGATACAGCAAACCCGCCCTCCCCAGTATAAACACTGCGGAGGGCGGGTTTTGCATTTTGGAGGAAGTTATGAAACTCTTCAAGAATAACCGCTGGCTGCTTATCCCGATCCTGTCCTCGCTGCTGCTGCTTGTCCTTATGAAAACAGTGCTCTTTCTCGGGTATGTCCCGACTGAGTCCATGGAACCGACACTGAAGAAAGACTCATTTATTCTGGGGACACGGCTGTACGGAGATTTGACCGATGGGGATATTATCATCTTTGAGCGGGATGGGAGGCTTCTTGTAAAGCGAATTACGGCATCCGGCGGCGAAGCTGTCGTTCGGAATGGCATTACGCTGATTGTGCCGGAAAACTGTTATTACGTTCAGGGCGACAATGCCAACCACTCCTATGATTCCCGCTTCTGGTCGGACCCGTTTGTAAAGGAGAGCAACATAAAGGCAAAGCTGCTGGGCTGATTCTATATTCAGCTATTAGGGCTTTTTACAATAGGATTTTTTTCGGGGCAGTGAAAAACTTTGTGACTAAGGAGCAACAGGCGGAGAAGGGGTGGAAACAAGGTCTGCGGGAGGTTAAAATGCACTTTGGTGATGGGGAATATAAAGATCCTAACCGGTGTATAAGCCAGCCAAGGAAGTTTAATATATTAGGAGGAAATACTAAATGGTGGAGCAAAATAGCGTCCTGTGGCTTTGTAATGTGTCGACTCCGTGCGGTACACTTCGTAAAATACCTCCTGTTTTTTCGGTGACCGCCGCTTGTATTTCTCGTAATTCTTAAAGTACTTCAAAAGCTTCTCAGAGTTTGAAATATGCCATAAAGCGTTTTATCAAGTGCTCTTTTTGTTTTATTGACACTTTTTCTTGGTGGATCAAATATGAAAAAGCAACTATACTTATTGACGTCTATATCGGTTAGTGATATAATACAGTAAACGTAACATGGGCTGTGAAGGAAGGGACGACTAAGTTGAGAGACAATGTGAAGGGCGGTGCGCTAACAGAAGTGACCTTCTTTATTTTATTATCTGTGTATACTCCAAGGCATGGATATGCAATTATGCAGTTTATCGAAGGAATAACACGCGGGCGTTTGTTGCTTGGTGCTGGAACACTGTATGGAGCACTCACTGCTTTGCAAAAAAAAGGATGGATTATTTCATTTGAAAATGATGAGGAAAGAAAAAAAGAATATGTAATAACTTCTTTAGGGAAAAAAGTTGCAGAGAAAGAACTCTTTCGGTTGAGGGAGACATCTCACATAGCTGCTCAAATTATAGGAGGAAAGGATCATGGCTAAACGGTGCTGTCGCTATTACGGAGGGCTACTTACAAGTCAAGAACGGTGGCTAAACAAGATGGCAATGAAAGGCTTCCGAATAAAACGAGTTAAAAAGTTTCTTTATGAATTCGAGGAATGCCCTTCTGGGCAGTATGAGTATCGTGTTGAGTTTGTTGGGCAAAAAAGTCCAACGGACTCATTGAGTTACCGTAGCTTTTTAGAAGACATCGGCTACACCGTATTCTATAAAAACATTAACTTGAATTACTCGATAGGGAAAATTCGTTACCGGCCATGGGCAGAAAAAGGCGCTCAGATTTCTACAAATGCAACGACATTCAACAGAGAGATTTTAATTGTCGAAAAAGAACGCGATAACAAGCCTTTTAATCTGCATACTTCTTATGAGGATCAGATTGCATACTATGGCTCCCTGCGTAATCCGTGGTTGTTTGTTTTCCTTTCCACGCTCCTTTTAGCTATCATTAATACATCCTATATATGTGGATCACTGACGATTCTGACGCTTTTACCAGTAATTATGTACCAAGCGCAAATATATAATCAAAAGAAAGAATTAAAAATTAAGGAGTGGTAAGTTATGAAAATCAAACCCAAAAATGCAGGGAGTGCCATTCTTATTGTTGCTGTCGTTATTGTTCTGATAGTGGTGACTCGTTATATCGGCATCGGAACCACAAGAAACGCAACAAGAGTTGGATATGTCGATAAAGGGGGGTGGCGTGATTGGTCAGCATCATATACCCTTTTGGACGGAACCTTGCAGCATACGTTGCGTCCTAGATCATCGGACAACCTTTTACATATAAATGTAAAAAATGAGAGTGGAACCCTTTCGATTGAAGTTAAGAACGCTGGTGGAGATATTGTTTTTCAAGAGGAAAATCTTGATACTGGAGAGTACGATATGTACGTGAGCGAAAAGGTAACCGTTATAGTTCGTGCAAAAGGACATAAAGGTAGTTTTAGCTTTAATTTTGAATCTTCTGAATAGACGGAATAGTTGTTATATTTTGTGACAAAAAACAGGGCAGGGATTCGCTTTGTGACAAGTATAGCTGTTTTCTGTGATGTTTTTTGCAGATAAATCCTGACAGAAAGGAGATGGAATGATGGGCGCTGAATACATTGGAAATGGATATAACAACAGTGCTTCTCTCACAGGAGGTGTTTGCCCCGCGGCGGTTTGTCCTCTTGATGGCGGATGTGCTGCAAATGCTTGTGGTGCTGCTGGTTGCGGTGCAAATGTTTGCGGTGTTGACGGTTGTGCTGTGGCGGGATGTGTTGTTAACGCTTGTCCGATCAACGGATGCGTTGCAGACGGTTGTCTCCTCAACCTTACACCGCTTCCGGGCCCGTTTGGAGAGGGAGACAGCGGAAGCTAATACCTATCGGTTAACACTCCCAACAGCATTGCGAAGCGAATCGAGTCGGTAGAACGGCTTAAACAGCTATACTTTTATCAAGAGAGGGCTTTAGTATGAAGTTTTCAAGATACAACCTTGAGGTTTTCGATCCTGATGCAAAGAAAACCATTCTGTTTAATACTTTATCTGGTCATAGTTTCTATATTACCGACGAAGTATGCGAAAGCATAAGATCTCAAGATGTTGGCCAACTTGACGATGAAACATTACAAGCGTTTCAGAAGTGTGGTATTGTTGTAGATGACACTGTTGACGAGAGGCGGATTGTTTCATACTTTCATGGAAAGGCCAAGTTTTCAGCAGATGCCGTATCTTCAACTGTGCTGTTGACCTGGGCTTGTAATTTTGCGTGTATTTATTGTTATGAAGGTGCAGGAACAATGACAGAAACGATGTCAGATGATCAGGCCGATCGCTACATAATGTTTATGAAAAATGAGGCTGAACGGCGAAGACCTAAGACTATGTATGTAAACCTGTTTGGCGGTGAGCCTCTGATGAATATAGGGAGAGGGTTATATATTCTTGAAGAACTTAGTAGTTATTGTGCCGCAAGAGATATTGCGTTTTCGTGTGGTGTCATAACAAACGGCACTTTGCTTGATGAGGAAACCATAAAAAAATTGCTTACCTTTAATTGTTCGATGGTGCAAATCACATTAGATGGTTTGCCTGAAACTCACAACGCAAGGCGTCCTTATAAAGGTGGCCGGGCTTCATTTGATGATGTCATCGCTGCTATAAAACGATTGATACTCCATCCTCAGATAAGGACTGTTATAAGAATTAATGTTGACAAAACAAATCTGCTTGAAACCGAGAAGCTATTAGAGTATATTGGGAAACAAAATGAAAATCTTACTCAATGCTCCGTTGACTTTGGAATTGTACGAGGATCAACGAAGGCGTGCTCCTCTTATTCGGAAAACTGTTTACTTGATAGTGAAATAGGAGATACACTCTCATATTTGTGGACAGTTTCGGAAGCAAACGGCTTCAAGATTTACTCAAGGCCATATCTAAGGTGGATGTATTGTGGATTATACGCTGATTCTCAATTTACTATCACTCCAGACTGTGGTGTTTTCAAGTGTTGGGAACATGCGGGCATGGAAGAACACAAGATGGGCGAGCTAGATGCAAATGGGAACATCATAAACGTAAAATATGCATTTTTCGATTGGATGTCTAAAACCCCGATAGAGGATAGTGAGTGTAGGGAGTGTGTATATTTGCCTTCTTGCGGTGGCGGATGTGGAGCTGTGAGCTACAATAAAGAAAAAAGCTATCATGCAAAAGGCTGCTTCAAGATCAAGGGTGTTTTAGAGCAACAAATCATACGTTTTGCTATAGAAACCATGCAAGCCAAAAAGTGATAGGATGGGGTGGCTAATTTGAAAGGGATTTTTAAGCTATGCAGAGAATATGTCAGAGCGCACAGGAAATTATTGACGTTATACATTTTTCTTTGCGTTTTCTTAGGCTTGCAATCATTAGCTTCCCCTTATATCACCGGAAATTTTATTGACTCTCTTATATCTAGCAGTAGTGGAGCAAATATTATCAAATACTGTGCCGTTTTTGTCGCAATAACTCTGAGCGGAGTAATAATTGGTTATGTGACCAATCGACTGTATATAAAACTTCAGACAACCATTTCGTATGAATTAAACAAGAGTGCCCTTGCTCATTTACAAAGAGTTAGTTATTCTTTTGTTAAAAACCAAGACACGGCAGCGCTTAATCAGCGAATTAATAATGACTCAAATGCCTTAATAACTTTTTATATCTCTCTATGTCAAAATATTGTTATCAACGTAATAACAGTATTTATAGGGTTTGCCATAATAGCGTCTTTTAATATGATACTTGCGGAGGTTTTGTTTGTTTTAATACCTTGCTACTCTTTGGCATACAGTATTTTTAAGCAAAAGCTTTTTGACCGTGGATTGAAATTGAAACAAAGCCAAACAGATTATTTTTCGAGGCTAAACGAACAGATTTCATTTATAAAACAGATAAAGGTTTTCGGTTTGTTTGATAGTTTCTCAAACAGATTGAATCAGGTTTTTACTCGAACTCTAAGTTGCGCGTATGGTTATCAAAAAGTATCCTACTCTTTTTCTGCCATAGACACACTCATACTATCAATTGCACAAGTGTTTTTGTTCATATACGGCGGTCATCAAGTAGTTGCAGGGAAACTGAGTGTTGGAAATTTTACTATCATATCGAGTTATTTTGCATTGATGATGACATCGGTCAGATACTTTTTTTCGCTTGGAAAAAGTGTGCAAGAAACAAGAGTCTCCTACGAACGGCTTAACGGTATTATGTCCATGCCGGTTGAAACTGTGGGAAAGATCGAGTTGAATAAAATAGAAACTATATGCACCAAATCATTAAGTCTAAGTGAGAACAACAAGACAATTGTCTCTGATCTTAATGTTTCTTTTGAAACTGGTCACATTTATTCAATTTGTGGTTTTAACGGATCAGGAAAAAGTACTTTTATAAACCTTCTCATAGGGCTATATGTGGATGAGTATAAAGGAGACATTTTAATTAACAATCTATCCCTGCAAGAAATAGATATGTATTCTTTAAGGCGAAGAAGCATGGGTATTTTTGAGCAAAACCCTGTTTTGTTCGAAGATACTATTTCTTATAATATCCAGTTAAACCAAGACGAACTCAACGCCGAAAACATTATACAAGCAATTGATATTTTGGGTTTACGTGATTTTCTTAATAATTTACCACAAGGGCTTGACACCTTTCTGCATGAAAATGCAAGTAATATATCTGGTGGGGAAAAGCAAAAGATTGCTCTTTTAAGAGCAATCATAAAGAACCCAGATGTCTTATTATTAGATGAACCGACGTCAGCCTTAGATACCATCACTACAAAGCGGCTCATAGAGTATTTAATATCAATAAAAGAAGAAAAAATAATAATCGTCGTTTCTCATAATGATGAAGTGTCTCAAATTGCTGACAAAACAATATGGCTTGAGGGAGGGAAACAGGTTCTGGAGGGAAAATGATTTGTTTAATTGCAAAAATCGATAGAAGTAGCAATCAAGAAGGAGTGATTGCTACATTCTGCAAAAAGGTTTGAGAGCAGTTGTACGATAGATAAGCATTGTAGCGGCATTATCGCTCCATTTCTTGTTTATATAGGCCGCTCTCTGCTTTTTTCAAAATACTTGTGTCCATATATGTGTCCTACAGTTGATAGTATGTAACCGTCAAACGTAGCCGCGAATAAAAGGCCGCCATCTGAAAGCGAGCTGCTGCTCACCGAGATGGCGGTCAATTATTTTTTACGGCATATAACATTCTTCCGGGGCATTTCCAGGCAGCAGCTTTTCAGCCCATGCGGCATCCTCTTCGCTCAGTTGTGGCGCATTTTGCAGGACCCACAGCAGATAGCGGTACGGATCTAAGCTGTTTTCCTTCGCCGTTTCAATCAGGCTGTAGATCACGGCGCTGGCCTGCGCACCACCGGGCGTATTGGCAAACAGCCAGTTCTTTCTGCCCATCACAAATGGCTTAATGCTGCGCTCGGCACGGTTGTTGCTCAGCTCCAGACGACCGTCCTCCAGATACCTTGTCAGATACGGCCACTGCTCCAACAGATAGTGAATGGCCTTTCCCAGCGCAGATTTCGGCGCGGCTCCCGCCTGCATCTCATTTGCCCATGACAGCAGCGCGTCTAAAACAGGTTTCTCCTGTTCCAGCCGCTTTTCATATCGCTCCTCCGGCGTCAGTTCTGCGAATTTCTGCTCCAGCTTGAAAAGCTGTGAGCAATACCACTCGCCCATGGCCGCGGGAGAATCCTTCCGTTTCTCTTGCGGCAGAGTGCTCAGTGCCTCGTCAAATTTTCGTCTCGCATGCGCCCAACAGCCCACCACACGAATGCTGCCCGGCAGTCTGTGGTATCCCTGGTAGCCATCCGCGTGCAGCCAGCCTGAGAAGCCTTGCAGGAAACGCTCGGCGTGCTCCGCTTTTCTCGTGGGCTGGTACTCATACAGCACAATGGCCTGATCTGCGCAGCCGCTGGTGCGGTACAGCCACATGTAGGACTTGCTGGTGGAGGAACGCCCCGGTTCTTTCAGCACCTGCAGCGTTGTCTCATCTGCGTGCAGCACCGGCTCTCTACAAAGCTGCTCATGCAGTGTATCGTAGACCGACCTCAGCCATTTTTCCGAGATGTTCAGCAGCCAGTTGGCCATGGTCTGCCGGGACAGCTTCAGTCCCTGACGATTGAATTCCTGTTCCAGCCGGTACAGCGGAGAGTACATGACAAATTTCTGCGTTGCCAGATACGCCACCGCCTCCGCGGAGGCAAAGCTGCCGGGCAGCAGCACAGGTTCTTTCGCCGCCTTCACAATGTTGGCCTCGCCAGTCTCCTGCTCACAGTTCTTACAGGCGTAGGTGTAGTATACGTCCTCGCGAACCCAGAACTCTGCTGGCTTCATCTGCAGCGTCCGGCGCACATCCTTGCCGATCTCAACCAACTCGCTGCCGCAAGCAGCACAGATCCGCTCATGCTCAGGCAGACGGTGCTCTACTACCTGGGTGGGAGTACCCTTTGGAATGACATCCAACACATTGCCGGACTGCCGCTTGCGCTCATGCGCTTTCACAGCGATCTGCTTCTCAGTGGCGGCTTTGGTCCCGAAGGCATAGGCCTCCAGTTCGTTCATGGTCAGGCTCAGCTGGTCCATGACCATCTGCTCCGCCTGTTCCGAAGAACGGCCAAACAGCTTTTTCTTGGACAGCTTCAGCTGCTCCAGCAGCCACTCGTTTTGCAGCGTGAGGCTGGTAATGACCTGCGCCTGTTCCTGTTCGCGGGCAGCAAACTTTGCTTCCAGCTTTGCGTTCCGTGCTTTTTCCTGCTGGAGCTGCTCGTATTCCGCACGGGAAATGGTCACCATTTCCTCTGTGTTACTTGTCTGTATTTCTCTGTTTTCCATGCAAATATTATACCACAGAACACAGCAAAAAGCCAGTATTTTCAATGGTTTCCAGCCATTTTCCCTGCTCAGACTGTGGTTAATCCCGTCACCGGGCGGTGGGCTTTCGGCTGCTCGATTTGCAGCCCCTCCATGAGCCAGCGGTACTGCTGCGGTGTTAGCGCCTTTACCTCGGATTCCGAGCGCGGCCATTGATACGCGCCCTGTTCCAGCCGTTTGTACAGCAGGATGAAGCCGTCCCTTTCCCAGTACAAGCCCTTGATACGGTCTCGCCGCCGTCCACAGAACAAAAACAGCGTGTTGGTAAACGGATCTAGTTCAAACTGCTGTTGGACGAGGCGCGCCAGGCCATCTATTCCTTTGCGCAGATCTGTGTAGCCGCAGGCAATATAGACTTTATCTGCGCCGGTGAAATCATTTAACATAGGCGCAGAAGGTTTACCAGCATTTTCAGCTGTTCCGCATCGCATCCGGAGTAAATGTCCAGGCTGGCGCTTCCAATATGCAGTGTGGCGCAACGTTCCGCAACGTTGCGTGATACCTGCACCGGTGCTGGTAACTCCGCAAAGGTTACAGTCGTTGATGGCGGTGTTCCGTTTCTCCGCACTCCTGTCAACAGTTCACGCTCCCAACGGTAATAGGTGGCTGTCGTAACATCCTCTTGCCTGCACCACGCCCGCACTGACAGGCCGCTGCTGCGGCAATCCTGTATTCGTGCCGCCCACTCTTGCAGCTTTACACGGTGTTTCAACTCTGCGCTTGTCATCCTGATACCTCCAATATGACAGTAACGGAACGTTGCAAAACGTTCCGTTACTATTGTCTCATGCCTGTCCATCCGCGGGGTGGTTTGACGGTTACTTTCAGCCCTTCAGTTTCATGGCGCGCAGCTCGGCAACGACAGCCTTTGCCTTCTTGCGGGACGCCTTCTTACTCTCCTGGGCGTGGATCGCTTTGAGCATTTTCGCCACAATTTTGATCTTGGATCTGGGCACAACAGAGAAAACATTGCGGTAGAAATGCACTGTGCAACGCTGGTATTTGGCATCCGGGAACACCTCGCCCACGGCCTCCAGCATCCCCATGCACTTGTCGCCGACGATGAGCTT
>ERZ839767.4527-NODE-4527-length-13990-cov-4.131755_pt1 | contig 13990 bp, 16 predicted proteins | sample MGYA00519879_ERZ839767 | MGnify/ENA primary metagenome ERZ839767 (study PRJEB31850, sample SAMEA3708852) | human gut metagenome | biome: human gut; feature: human-associated habitat; material: faeces | place: China | collected 2014 ...
ATGGCAGATGCTGCTGTTGCAGAGGGAATGCCGAGAGCACAGGCATACAAATTTGCAGCACAGGCAGTTCTTGGAAGTGCGAAGATGGTTCTTGAAACAGGAAAGCATCCGGGAGAACTCAAAGACATGGTATGCTCACCGGCAGGAACAACGATTGAAGCCGTAGGTGTATTGGAAGAACACGGATTCAGAAGTGCGGTCATTGATGCAATGAAGGCATGTGTTGATGTTGCAAAAGGAATGTAGATACGATATACTTGTTTACGGGGAAAAACATGTCCACGTAAACCTGAGAAGGACCGGGGCGTATGACGCAGCCGGTCTTTTTTTATCTGTTAAGAAAGGTCTTTCCTGATAATAAAAAACGCTCCGCGTGGAACATGATACCATAGGAGGTAGATAGATGGCAGCAAAACAGAATGTAAAGCGGCGGATTGTAGATGCCGCATGGGAATTGTTCTATGAAAAAGGATATGATGATACGACAGTAGATGATATCATCCGTCTTTCTGAGACATCAAAAGGCTCGTTCTATTATTATTTCAGCAGCAAAGATTCTCTGCTTGATACATTGTCAACTATTCTGGATGAGAATTATGCAAAGCTTGAAGATGAACTGGATCCGGAAATGAACAGTTTTGATAAACTGATGTATCTCAATTACCGATCGCATTCATTTATGGAGCAGAAGATTGATGTAGCATTGTTATCATCCTTATATTCAACACAATTGATTGCCAAGGGAGACAGGAATCTTCTGGATCAGAACCGTACTTATTACAAGCTGATCAGCAGGATCATAGAAGAGGGGCATGTGCGAAATCAGATCAGCAGAGAGAAGAGTATCCAGGAGATTACCAAGTATTATTCACTCTGTGAGCGGGCACTGGTATCAGACTGGTGTCTGAACAGGGGAAATTATTCGCTTGGAGAATACAGTAAGGAATATATGCCGATTTTAATGGAACATTTCCGGGTAGATCAGCCTGAATAGAGAAAGGTTTTCATATGAAAGAGAGTCAGAGAAAAGGTTTAATTTCAGTACATGTTGCTGTGGCATTGTTTGGTTTTGTCGGACTGTTTGCCAAGCTGGTAGATCTGCCTGCAGTGATCATCGTACTTGGAAGGGTATTTTTTTCATCTATTTTCCTCTGGATTTTTCTGCGTTTTAAAAAGCAGAAAATTCGCCTGGAGGAGAAAAGTGATTATTTGTGGATGGTCGGAGCAGGTGTAGTTTTAGCAATACACTGGAGTAGTTATATGCAGTCGATCCAGAGTTCGACGGTTGCAGTTGGTACGCTTACGGTATCAACTTTTCCGGTATTTGTTATTTTTCTGGAGCCATACCTGTTCCATGAAAAACTGAAGAAATCGGATGTGTTTTGTACACTGATGATGCTGGTCGGAGTATTCTTTATCGTACCCGCATTTCAGATGGATAATCAGATTACACAGGGAGTTCTGTGGGGACTTCTGAGTGCATTTACCTATGCAATATTGTCACTGATGAATCGCCGTTTTTCCAGCAGATATCCGGCAACACTGGTGTCGCTTTATGAACAGGGAACCGCAACGATCGTGTTGATCCCAATGATGTTTGTGTTGAAGCCGGTGATTACACTTGCAGATGCAGGCGTATTGATGATGCTTGGAATTATTTTTACAGCAGTTGCACATTCTTTATTTATCAGTGGACTTCGGACTGTGAAGGTAAGGATTGCCGGAATTTTATCCGGACTGGAACCGGTGTATGGGACTTTAAGCGCATTTCTGTTTCTGAAAGAAGTTCCAAGTTTCAGAGAGTGCCTTGGTGGTGTTATCATTCTGGCTGCTGTGTTTTTATCGACACTGAAACCGGAGGAGAAAGCATCTGATGCTCCGGCATGAGAATAAAGAGAAGTTTGAGGATTTTATCTGGCACTGGTTTCTGGTGATCGGATATCGTCTGGAAAATGTATAAAGACTTTCTAAAAACTATTTACGGACGGGAAAAGTTCCGTTACAATAGGTAGAGAAATCAATGAAAAGGAGATTGTATAAAATGGCAAATCCAGTAGTAACACTTGAAATGGCAAATGGCGATGTGATCAAAGCGGAATTATATCCGGAAATCGCACCGAATACAGTAAATAACTTTGTATCTCTTGTAAATAAGGGATTTTATGATGGACTGATCTTCCACCGTGTCATCAGTGGATTCATGATCCAGGGTGGATGCCCGGATGGAACCGGAATGGGTGGCCCTGGATACAGTATCAAAGGAGAATTTAAGCAGAACGGTTTTGCAAATGATCTGAAGCATGAACCGGGCGTTCTTTCTATGGCGCGTGCAATGCATCCGGATTCGGCAGGATCACAGTTTTTCATCATGCATAAGACTTCACCACATCTTGACGGCGCATATGCAGCTTTTGGTAAAGTTACAGAAGGTATGGATGTTGTAAATAAAATTGCTGAGACGGCAACAGACTACAGTGACAGACCGCTGGAAGAACAGAAGATGAAAAAAGTGACTGTTGAAACTTTTGGAGAGGCTTATCCAGAACCAGAGAGAGTCTAACAGGAGTTACAAAGCAGACAACACTTGGAGAGACAGAATAATAAAGACGTGGGGAGCCGGTGAAAGGCAGACTGAGAGGAAGCAAAAGAGCATCGCCCCTTTTTACCTGATACGGATCATGCCGTTGCAGGAAGTCATATTGATTTTTTCAGAGACACTTGTGCATGACAGGTGTTTCTTTTATTTCATAGGAAATTCCGAAGGAACTTCCTATGAAATAAAAGGCACTACGTGCCGGAGATGCGCACTCGCACGAAGATGAAGAATGTCGCAAGCGACTGCGCTCGGCGCGAGAATGTGCCAAGGCACATTCTTTTTTACAAAGCCGTTATATAAGCTTTACAGAAGTAAGATAGAGCCTGTAAAGCGCAACGTCTATAATAAAACGTGTTTCAGAAAAGAAAGGATGGGATAATATGCCGTCAACCTATGCACATTACATTTTCGGACAGCAGATCAGGGGCAGATTAAGCGGATATGAGAGAAAAGTTATTGATAAATACCCGGAGCTTTTTAATATTGGACTTCATGGACCGGATATTCTTTTTTATTACAGACCACTTGGCAAGAACAAGGTCAATCAGTTGGGAAGCCGTATGCATAGCGAGAGCGGAGCAAAGTTCTTCGTTCATGCAGCAAAGGTTTTACATACACACGACCAGTATGAGAAGCATCTGGCTTATGTATATGGAGTGCTCTGCCATTTTGCGCTGGATGTGACCTGCCATGGTTACGTGGAACAGACAGTAAAAGAGACTGGTCTTGCACATATTGCAGTGGAGGGCGAGCTGGACCGTAAGCTGATGATTATGAATGGAGAAAATCCAGTGAGCAGGAGGCTGACCGGACATATTGTTCCTTCTATGAAAAATGCGGTAATTATAAAAGATTTTTATCGCGGAATTACAGCAAAGGAAGTCAAAAAAGCACTGAATGGAATGGTATTTTATGACAGGATTCTTGTCTGTCCATCTAAATTAAAGCGGATGGCACTTTATGCAGCACTTAAAGTGGCAGGGCTTTATTATGATTTTCATGGGTTTATTATCAAGTATCATGAGAATGGATTCTGCAGAGAACAGATAAGAAGACTGCTTCATCTTTATGAAAAAGCAGTTCCACTGGCAGACAAACTGATCTGCGAATACAAACCGTTTCTGGAAGGAAACGCCACATTAGATTCTGTATATGCCTACACATTTGGTTCTCAGCTTCCGGGCAAGGAGGATACGTTAAATGAAAACAAAACTGACAAAACAGGAGAAAAACTGGATACTTTATGATGTCGGAAATTCTGCATTTACACTTCTGGCAGCAACCATTTTACCGATTTATTTCAACTATATCGCAGGAAAGCAGGGACTTTCGGATGTACAGTACCTGGCATACTGGGGATATGCAGTATCCATTGCAACCTTGCTTACGGCACTTGCAGGACCGGTATTTGGAACCGTTGCAGATACAAAAGGCTATAAAAAACCAGTTTTTACAATTGCACTTGGAATCGGGACAATTGCTTCAGTTGCTCTGGGATTTGCGAAGTACTGGCTGGCCTTTCTGGTAGTTTTTGTCATTGCAAAGGTCGGATATTCCGTAACACTGGTATTTTATGATTCCATGCTTGTCGATGTGACATCGGAAGACCGGATGGATGAAGTCTCTTCCCAGGGGTATGCGTGGGGATATATCGGAAGCTGTGTACCGTTTGTAATCTGTCTTCTGGTTGTGTTAAATGCAGGGAAGATTGGGATTACAATGGAAACAGCAATGATGGTTTCCTTTGTGATCATCACGGTATGGTGGGTAATTATGACATTACCACTTCTGAAAACTTATCACCAGAAGTATTATGTAGAAAAGAAGCAGCATGCTTTTTCAGAAAGCTTCAAAAGAATCGGCATTACTCTGAAAAATGTAAAGAAGGAGAAGAAGGTTTTTCTGTTCCTTCTGGCGTTTTTCTTTTATATTGATGGGGTTTATACGATTATTGATATGGCAACTGCATACGGATCTGCACTTGGACTTAGCAGCACAGGACTTCTTCTTGCATTGTTGCTTACGCAGATCGTAGCTTTCCCATTTGCGATTATTTTCGGAAGACTTGCGAAGAAATATTCTGCAGAAAAGCTGATCACAGTATGTATCGTGGCATACCTTGGAGTGGCAATTTTTGCGATTTTTCTGCATTACCAGTGGCAGTTCTGGGTTCTTGCTGTCTGGGTAGGCATGTTCCAGGGAGGTGTGCAGGCGCTTTCAAGATCTTACTTTACGAAAATTATACCGGCGAACCAGTCAGGTGAATTTTTCGGCTTAATGGATATTTGCGGAAAAGGCGCGTCCTTTATGGGAACAACGATCGTGAGCCTGATCTCGCAGCTTACCGGCAATATCAATATTGGTGTGGGGATGATCGCTGTCTTGTTCGTGATCGGAATTATTTTATTCCGGAGAGCGGCAGCGCTAGAATAAAAATAAAGGATACAATTGATTTATGATGACAGAGCTTGAAAAATATTATAACAAATTTAACGAAGAGAAGCGGCTTAAGAGCCGCCATGGACAGGTAGAATTTATCACTTCAATGAAGTACATTCACAAATATCTTCCTAAGCGGGAGCATAGACAGGTAAAGATTCTGGATGTAGGAGCCGGAACCGGGCGCTACAGTGTTGCGCTTGCCGAAGAAGGGTACGATGTGACGGCGGTAGAGTTGGTAAAATACAATCTGGGAATTCTGAAAAAGAAGAACAGCTCTGTGAAAGCATATCAGGGAAATGCGCTGAAGCTGTCACGTTTTCCGGATAAGGAATTTGACCTGATCATCCTGTTCGGACCGATGTATCACCTTTATACAAAGGAAGATAAGGTAAAGGCGCTGATGGAGGCAAAGCGTGTTCTGAAAGATGAGGGCACGATCCTGGTGGCTTATACAATGAATGAGTATAGTGTTCTGGTGTATGGATTCCGGGAGAACCATATTCAGGAGTGCCTGGAAAATGGCAAGCTGGATGCGAATTACCGGGTATGTCCTTCACCGGAGGATTTGTATGATTATGTGCGCCTGGAGGATATTGACAGCTACAATGAAGCAGCAGGAATGGAACGGATCCAGATTATTTCGGCGGATGGACCATCCGATTATATGCGTCAGGTGTTAAATACGATGGATGAAAAGACCTTCCAGACGTTTATTGACTATCATCTGACTACGTGTGAACGCCCGGAACTGGTTGGTGCGGGATCACATACGGTAGATATTATAAGAAAGAAAAAAGATGGAGGAATAGAAAATGAAAGTAGCAGATATGCATTGTGATACGATTTTAGCGATTCTGAGAGGAAAGGAACAGGGAAAAGAGATTTCACTTCGTAAAAATAATTTAAATGTGGATCTTGAACGGATGAAAAAGGGGGATTATCTGATTCAGAATTTTGCCCTTTTTCTGGATCTGGAGGATCCGATACTTGCAGGAAGTCCATTCCGTTATGCAATGAAAATGGCGGATGTATTTTATCAGGAAATGGAGAAAAATAAAGACTGGATCCGACCGGTCACGAAGTATGAAGAGATTGAAGAAAACCGGAAAAATGGAAAGATGTCAGCGTTGCTGACATTGGAAGAAGGAGAAATCTGTGAGGGCGATCCTTCCCTTTTAAGAGACTTTTACCGGATGGGGGCAAGGATGATGACTCTGACCTGGAACTATTCGAATCAGCTTGGATATCCGGCAAAAGCGACTGGCGGAGAATTTTCCGGAAAAGCCTTTTCAGAAGCCGGATATGGGCTTACAACGCGTGGGATTGAGTTTCTGGAAGAGATGGAGAAACTGGGAATGATCATCGATGTGGCACATTTAAACGATGCAGGAATCCGGGATGTATTAAAGTTCACAAAGAAGCCTTTTGTAGCGAGCCATTCCAACGCGAGACATTTGTGCAGTCATCCGAGAAACCTGAATGATGAACTTCTGAAAGCGATCGGGGAAAGAGGCGGTGTGATCGGGCTGAATTATTATGCATATTTCCTGCGCGACTGGAAAGACGGAGAGACGGTTGTGAGCAGAGCGGAGGATATTGTGGCACATGCAAAATATATCCGCGATATGGCGGGAATAGAGGCTTTAGGACTTGGTTCAGACTTTGATGGTATGAATGGAGAACTGGAGATCGCATCCCCGGCAGATATGGAAAAGCTGGAAGAGGTATTTAAAAAGAATGGATTTGCAGAGAGCGAGATCGAGAAGATCTTCTATAAGAATGTAATGCGGATATATAGAGAAATGCTTGGGTAATTCCAGCAAAGCACATTTATAACATAGAAAACCCGGCTGTGGAGTGATCCACAAGCCGGGTTTTTTACTCTAGCATCTTTTGCAGCGATTACGCAACTGTTACATTAACAGCCTGAAGTCCGCGGTTTCCTTCTGTGATATCGAAAGTAACGTTCTGTCCTTCTTCAAGAGATTTGTATCCTTCTCCCGCGATTCCTGAAAAATGTACGAATACATCTTCTCCGGTGCTTTCGTTTGTGATGAATCCGTAGCCTTTCTGTGCGTTGAACCACTTAACTGTACCCTTGTTCATTAGTAGTACCTCCTAAAAAATTGATGATGCCGATAAAAATAAAAATCACATATTTTTGTAAGTCATCAGACAGATGTTAATGATTTACAAAAATATGTGAAATCTAAATCTTATCTAAAACACAATTTCAGAATATCACGTGGTAGGACAAATGTCAAATCAAAATAGGAAAAATAGGAAAAAATAAATGTCTTTTTATTGACAGGAAGAAAAAGGAATGCTATTATTTTTAACATATTTAAAGAGTGAAAATATTTGTACAAAGAGGTACTTTACTGTGGAAAAGAACGCAGAGAGTACCTCTTTTTTTGACTTGCAGGAGTATTTTTGTAAAACGAAAATACTTTCTGAGGTGCATTCTTTGATGTGAGTGTCAAAAGTATAAATGGGATGTCAGAAAGAGGTAGTGCAAATGAAAAATCATGAACTGGATGTAGTGGATCGTACAATTTTGAATATTTTACAGAGAAATGCCAAATGTCCATTGAAAGAGATTGCAGAGAAGGTGTATCTGTCTACACCGGCTGTATCAGCGCGGATTGAAAAGATGGAAAAAGAAGGATATATTCTCGGTTATCAGGCACAGGTGAATCCGGAAGCACTTGGATATCATATCAAGGCACTGATCAATCTGGAGGTTTCGCCGGAGGAAAAAAATGTGTTTTATCCGTTTGTGAGAAAGTGTTCAAATGTGATCGAATGCAACTGTGTGACCGGAGAATATTCTATGGTGTTGGAAGTACTGTTTCCAAGCACAACAGAGCTGGATAAATTTATTGGAGAATTGCAGCGATTTGGAAGAACAAAGACACTGATCGTATTTTCAACTTCGGTTGAACACAGAGGAATCAACGTAGATATAGAAGAAACACTGGAGTGAGAAATATAATTTTCCGTAAATCGAAAAAGACCCGGAAACAAAAGTTTTCGAGTCTTTTTCTTCTTTAAGGGCTATATAAACAAGCAGTTTGAAATAGTCATTTTGATTATTCAGCAGCGATAGCAACTTCTGGAGCAATTGTTTCAGTAACTCTTTCAGATGCTTTGATATCTGCAGGTGTTTTTGCAAAACTTTTAAATACGATAGAACCAACAAATCCAGCTAAAGATCCACCAATCGCAGCAAGTACGATTGCAGCTACAACCTTAAGCGGTGGGTTGAATCCGAATGGAGCTAAAAGCCCAGGAATCGGAGATGCTGTTCCAGGGGCGTTATTGATGATGCCGAGCATAGCTGCTGCAAGTCCGGCAAGTCCGCCGCCAAAGAAGTTTGATCCGTAAATCGGGATCGGATTCTGTGTAATAATATCAGCCTGTGTAAGAGGTTCAAGCATTACCGCGATAACATTACTGCGCTCGCCAAGTTTTAAACGGTCGAAAATGATACCGTTTGTGAAAGAACCACCAACACATGCAATTGCTGCAATACCCATTGCAAGTCCATCAAGTCCGAGCATAGCAGTCAGGGCCATAGAACTGAGTGGTGAGGTACAGATCATTTTCATAATACCACCGAGCAGGAATCCCATGATAATTGGAGACTGTTCAGCAGCGGCAGAAATCATACGTCCGATGTTGAGCAGTGTTGAATTAACGACCGGATCAACTGCGATGGCAATAATTCTTGCGAGCGGTGCGATTGCAAGAGCACCAACGATCAGATTCAGACCCTCTGGAAGTTTCTTTTCCAGGAACGGAGCTACAAAGCCTACAATATAACCTGCTACAAAACCAGGAAGGATTCCGTATCCTCCAACTGCGACACCTGCAACGACTGCAAGTACCGGATTACATCCCATACTGATCGGAACTAAAGTAGCTGCAGCGATTCCCCCGAAGCTGCCGGATACGGTTCCGAGTTCTGAGAAAAATGCAATTCCTAATAAATCACCTGTGATGTAATGGTGAACAGCTTCTACCAGGAACGAAGCAACGGCTGCATTAGCCATTCCGGACATTGCTTCTGATCCTTTTGGAAACTTCAGGCTGAATACAGAGAAGCAGGCTAAAGTGAGAAGCAGTAAACCAATACCTTTTACGATTGTTAACATATGATATCCTCCTTAAAATTTATATTTATTCGCATCAGTTATCGTGATAACATAATAAAATGGAAGTTACAAAAAGATACAAAAAGTATCAAAATGAAATTTATTTTTGGAAAAAACTACAAATACGGGAAGGATTTATTGTATATAATGACGGTAACTATAAGTAATAATGAATTATAGGGAAAATATATAAATAAAAAAATTACGTAAAGAGATGAAATAAGAAGCAGGAGGGGACCTGAAAATCAGGCCCTCTCGGTGCATTCCTGAATCAGTGCATTCAGGAAATTTTTAATTTTCACATTGCCGTGCCGTACACTTTTTCCACGGATGAAATCCATTTCCCTTCGGACTTGTTCAAAGTTATACAGGGAGTTGGAGTAGGTTGTAAACGTGTCATTGGCGTAATCCTCAAGACCAAGGTTGGCAAGGTTGACCATTCCCATGTTGGCTGTCCGACGGATCCTTTGTTCCATGGATTTCGGATTGTCACTGAACCGGCTGCAAAGTTCGCTTAAAGTGACATTGTCAACTTTCTGGTTATGCTGGATCAGATAATCGACAAGGGAAATGATATCCTTGCTGCCACGTTCGCCGGTGATGCCAAGCTTTTGGAGAATTCCTTTTAACCGGATAATATAAGGTTTTTCAGCTGTATCATTTATAAATCCCTGTGGCTGTACAAAATTCTGCTGGGCCTGGAAAATCGTCTGTACCTGCTGCAATGTCCGGCGGGCGGTCAGGGATTCACTGACCTTCCGGAGTATGGATTCTACTTCGATACTGTTGATCGGCTTATGAATATAAAATTCGATGCCTGCAGAATAGGCATCTGCGATCATATCTTTGGATGCAACCTGGGAAAGCATAATAAAAGTAAGATCCGGTTCATAAGAGCGGGCACGTTTTACGAAAGTGATTCCGTCTATTTCCGGCATCAGAAGATCAACAATTACGATGTCTGGATTTATAAGAGGAAGATCCGTGAGTGCATCCACACCGTTTTCTGCAGTTCCGGCAATCTCTCCAAGTCCCCGGTCCCGTATAATACGTTTTAATATATGCAGTACATTTTTATCATCATCAATGAGATAGAATTTCATTTATAAACCGCTCCATTTCTCTTTTGGTATAGTAAGTGTGAAAACTGTTTTTCCGGGAACGGAAGTTACCCGGATGGTTCCGCCCAGGCGGAATTCGATAAAATCCTTTACCAGGCTAAGGCCAAGTCCCCGATTGACCTCGCCGGTTTCGTAATTGATCTTTGTGGAAAAACCAGGTTCAAAAATTTGTTCCATATCCTCCGGATCGATTCCGGGCCCATGATCTTCAACTTCAATAACATAAGAAGAATCCGTGGAGGATTGACGGACAGAAAGCTCGACCAGGTTTCCGTCTGCTGCTTCAATTGCATTGTTGAAAAGATTGCGGAAGATTGAGAGCAGAAGATAATGGTTCTGTGTATAAAGATTTTCTTCCAGCTGTATATTAAAAGAAAGTCGTTTCCCTTTTGGAAGGGATGCATCCAGGCTGCTTTTCAGAATGGTGAGGATATCATCCAGGCTCATTCCGTCATTTTCAGAATTTACTTTCATTGAAGAGGAAAGTCCTCTTACGATCAAATTGTAGTCTTTTTTGATCTCGTGGACATCCCGTGCGATCTGAAGTGCAGTGCGGGTGAGGGATTCGTCTATATTCCGTTCACTCATATCGTGGTAAAGGCGGTATGCGGTGCTCATGGTGTCCTCTATCATATGTGTGCCTTTCTGCATCAGAACAACTTCGCCGTTAAGCTCAGAGATCAAAAGAAGAAGATTCTGGTATCTCCGTGCATGTTCAGCACTCAGAAGACTGAACTTGTAATGGCTGAGACAGAACAGGAGAAGACCTGCAAGTGCAGTACGCAGAAGCGCAACCAGAAGGACACCTGCCTGGGACTGAAAAGAAAAAGCGTCCATACCCATACGGGACAGCAGTTCTGTTATATTTGCCAGATAGTCAAAAAGAAACATCCAGGGTAGGGAATACGTCGAAAGTTCATAGTCATTTTTACGGCAGTAGAGGAAAAAAAGGATTCCGTAGACCAGATAGAAAAACATTTCCGGAAAATAGCTCTGTGGATTCCAACTGCCAAAGCGAAGCCAGTGCATCAGTGTACGGGAAAAGAAAACACAGAGGGCACTTATCACTGTGACCGGAAGAACCGGATATTTCCCAAAAAGGATCAGAGACATGAAAATGCCAAAAATTCCGATGGAAACACGAAAATCGCTTTCAAAAAGTGAGATGCTGATCTGTGCGCCAATGATAACAGCAGCGCTGACCAGCAAAATGCGGGTATAACGTGAAAAACTTTTAGTCCACATAAGAAAGCCTCCTTTATTCAGATCATCTGTCTTACAGTCTACAGTCCGGTTAATAATTCAACAAGAAATACGCCGGCACATGAAAAAAGGGAAACACAGATCAGACTTTTTCTGTTCCATGCAAGGATCAGTGCGATTGCAAAACCAATGGCGGCAGACCAGATATTGGCGGTGGCTGTCAGAATGGCCGGAAAGGTCATAACAGCCAGAGTTACATAAGGTACATAATATAAAAAAGATTTTATAAAAGTATTTTTGATCTCTTTCCTGATCAGCGTCAGTGGCAGCATACGGATCAGATAGGTGACGGCTGCCATGACAAAGATATACATATATAGATTATGCTTCAACGGAAGAATCCTCCTTATCTTCTGGATTTGTTTCTTCTTTTACAGGGAAGAAATACGCTGCGATTCCGGCAATCAGAATCGTAAGGATAATGATTCGGAAGCCAGAAGAAATCTGGCATAGCACAGGAGCCTTTGTGAAAAGGAAGCTTGCTGCCATGGAAATCACGACAATGGTTCCGATGATCCTGTTATCACGTGCCGGAGGAATAATGATTGCGATAAACATTCCATATAATGCAACGCTCAGTGCGCTGACGATCCGGTCAGGCAGGATATTTCCTGATACTACTCCGAGGAAAGTACCAAATGTCCAGCCAGGTGCGGCAAGTGCCATCACACCGTAAGAATACCATGGAGTAATCCTTCCGGGGCGGGATACGGATACGCCGAAGACTTCATCCGTTACACCGTATGCGATAAGAAAACGGTGGAAAAAAGGATAGTGGTTATCAATTTTCTGTGAAAGGGCACAGGACATCAGCGAATATCTGAGATTGATGATGAGCTGGGTGAATGCCATTTCAAAATAGGATGCGGATGCCGTAATCAGTGAAAGACCAGCAAATTGCCCGGCGCTGGTCAGGTTTGTAAGGGAAATCAGAACGGCTTCCCAGGTGGAAAGTCCTGCATTTTTTGCCATGATACCAAAGGTAAATGACACCGCAATATAGCCGAGACAGATGGGAATGCCATCTTGTACCCCGGCTGCAAAATCCATTTTTCCGTTTCTACTCATGAAGTAAAACCTCTCTTTTGTAAATAGTCCCCAAATTTGAATTGTTATTTTACTAACATTTTACCATGGAACGGTGGTCTTGAAAATGATGTTTTAAAAGAACTTGAAAAAATTTTACAGAAAGACTGGAAATATAGTGGTATTATGAGTTATAATAAATAGTGATAAATGAATGTGCAAACATAAGTACAAGTTATAAAAGGAGATCGAAGCATGGAAATGTTATCTATTGAAAAAGAACTGCAGAGCAATTCTTATCCTGGAAGAGGGATCATCATCGGAAAGTCTGCCGACGGAAGCAAAGCGGTAACAGCTTATTTTATCATGGGAAGAAGTGAGAACAGCCGTAATCGTGTCTTTGTAGAAGAGGGAGAAGGAATCCGCACACAGGCATTTGACGAGTCAAAGCTGACAGACCCAAGCTTAATTATCTACGCACCGGTGCGTGTACTCGGCAATAAGACGATTGTTACAAACGGAGATCAGACTGATACAATTTATGAAGGTATGGACAGACAGATGACGTTTGAACAGTCCCTTAGAAGCCGTGAATTTGAACCGGATGGACCAAACTACACACCACGTATTTCCGGAATCATGCACATTGAGAACGGAAAATATAACTATGCAATGTCCATTTTGAAGAGCAATAACGGAAATCCGGATGCATGCAACCGTTACACCTTTGCATATGAGAATCCGGTAGCCGGAGAAGGACATTTTATCCACACATACAAGTGTGATGGAAATCCGCTTCCGAGTTTTGAAGGAGAACCAAAGCTTGTTGCAATTCCGGATGATATGGACACATTTGCAGACACACTCTGGAACAGTCTGAATGCAGATAATAAAGTATCTCTGTTTGTAAGATATATTGATATTGAGACAGGAACATACGAAAGCAAGATCATCAATAAGAATAAATAGTATACAAAGGTGAAGAAGGAGCAGGAATCATGAATGAATTAGAACTCAAATATGGATGTAACCCGAATCAGAAGCCGTCACGTATCTATATGAAAGACGGAAGTGATCTCCCGATCAAAGTTCTGATGGGACGTCCGGGATATATTAACTTTCTGGATGCATTTAACGGATGGCAGCTGGTATCGGAATTGAAAAAAGCAACCGGACTTCCGGCAGCAACTTCCTTTAAACATGTGTCACCGGCAGGTGCTGCAGTCGGACTGCCACTGGATGAAACTCTTGCAAAAATTTACTGGGTAGATGATCTTGGAGAACTTTCTCCACTGGCATCAGCATATGCAAGAGCAAGAGGTGCAGATAGAATGTCTTCATTCGGTGATTTTATTGCACTTTCTGATGTGTGTGATGTAGATACA
>ERZ839767.4542-NODE-4542-length-13942-cov-26.487650_pt1 | contig 13942 bp, 8 predicted proteins | sample MGYA00519879_ERZ839767 | MGnify/ENA primary metagenome ERZ839767 (study PRJEB31850, sample SAMEA3708852) | human gut metagenome | biome: human gut; feature: human-associated habitat; material: faeces | place: China | collected 2014 ...
GCAAAGCTACAACCAAACCTCAAAGTGTAAAAGGTGCATTTCTTCGAATGCTTACATTTCAATGACTAAAGATAAAAAGCGAAAAGGGTGGTATTATTGCCACCCTTTTTTATGCCATAATATAACTTACCGAGTTATACTACTATATTACAAAATAACCTAAATCTTTCATACGGTTGAATATTAATTTACCAACAACCTTATATGCATCATTAGACCAATGTATTCCATCCGGTATTAGTGACGGGGGGCATTTACCCTCTGATATTGCTTGTGTATCTGCTTCTGTTGGTTCTATTCCTACATCTGTCAATCCATGCACAATCATGTATGATAATGTATCGACAAATTTTAAACCAAATTCTTTTCTAGCCATATCATTATATGTATTTATATCATCAATAGTAGTGCGATTACCATAATCATTTCTTTCTGCATGTAAACCAACTACTATATACTTACCATTTCTAACGTATTGAGTTGCTTTTTTTAGCATGTCAATAACTCCTTGTTTAACTGATTCATATTGCATCATGTTGTTAGTACCCATATATAGTATTGTTATATCTCCTTGTCTTTGTTGAACATTATATGGATAAATAATTGATTTTGATGCTAATTTAGCATTACTTGTTTCGTCATTAGCATGAAATTTATATACTACTGCTATCTGTTGACCTTCATCTGATTCAACACTATTGAGTATTTCAGGTTTATCAAGTGTTCCTTTAATACCATCTATCACAACCGGGCTAATACCTGCACCACTTTCGTTAGAACCATAATTAAAAAATGCTTGTCCTTTAATATCTTTATCTACACAAATAGCTGATATTTCTGCGTATCCGTTATTTAGAGTAAATTCTTCTGTAATCATAATTGGCACACTTCCAAACGCCGCTAATATACTGCCCGCTGCTGCGCCACTTGCGCCATGATTATTTACAGTTACATTAATATTTGGGTATGTTTCATTGCAAAGTCTTTTTATTTCAGATTCATACTTCCCGGCTTCGGTTAAACTATCCCCATGACAATTAATTATAAAGTTATCTGTTTCTGAAATTTGTTTATTTTCTTTTATCGAATAAAAGTAAACATCACCATAACTTAAATTACGTGTTGTTGCTAAATATCCGCTACAAGGGCAATATATATATACATTATCTCCACTTTGTTTATATACTGGTTCGTATGCGTATGGGGTAGAATTTTGATTTGGAATAGACGTGTATATTGCCCACTTCGCAAAATTAGTTCCTAATTGAATATTATCAAATTCAAACTTAACTATCTGACCTTTTTCTACTTTGGTATACACAACGTCTTGCCCTTGTGCTTGCACAAATTGCCCATTCTTATTTATATAATAATTATTTATAACAGATAATTCTAACAGAGTATTGAATTTAAAACCCTTTAACAACTCAAACGCAATATCTGAATTATCGTTATGGCACATAACATCTAATGTACCATAGCTACTATCATAAGATACAGCAATATATCCATTAATCGGGGATATTATATAAACATTTTCAAAGTCATTAACCATACTCCTTTCATAGTAATATGGTTGTGTTCCTACATTTGGAATATCTTCAAAAAACGAAAAATTGGATATTGCAGTACTAATATTTATATTTTTCTTAATCTTTAGAAACTCATGTTTTTTAACTTGAAAATAGTATATTTTATATCTACTTTGTTCAATAAAGACCCCATCCTTGTTAATATAATATCCATCTATTTTACCAACGTTTTTTTTCTTTTCGTTATAGGATATATTTTTTTGTATAATCTCTATAATACCATTTCCTCCATTCATCTCATATACTTTGCACACTTGATACGTACCCCCATTGAAAACGCCAATATACCCATCCTTTTTAGCTGAGTAATTGATAGAGTATTCTACAGAATGAGTTGTTGGAATAGATGAAAATTCTATAGCATTAGTATTGCTAATATCATCAAGAAAAACAAATGGAATTATTGTTTTACTTAACCCAATAGGTGCTATTATTTTATAATGATAGTCTTTTTTTACCTCGTAAAAATCAGTTTTAAAATTACCATTAGAAATAAAATTTCCTTTTGTATCATAATACCCATTTACACTCTTTGCTAATTTTGCCGGGCAAAAAGGTATTGCACCTGAATTTAACTTATACTGCAATAAAGTATTACTATCAATTCCATACGGATTGATACTTACTCTATATTCATAATATTGTTGAAAATACGGTATAACTACATATCCGTTAATAGGTGAAACAGAAACAAAAACAGAATATTGGCTATTACTATTCATGCTATAATCTGTATATATAGGATTTGCGCCAATAGCAGGATATTCCTCGTAAAATCCAAATAAAGAATAGTTTTTACCAATCGAAGCACCTAATGAATCAAACTGTATTATATCACCTTTATTCACTTTGAATATTTCAAGTTTTACACCTTGCATTGATTTTTGAACACCGTTTTTATCTATATATACGTTGCTTAATTCATCAATCGGTTTTTCATAAGATTGAAAAAACGTAGCACCATATGATATTAATGAATTTCTATTATCACCTTTCCCTTCTAACTCGGTAAGTTCTTCCTTCTTAGCATAGTCTTGCAGATCTACACTTCCGGTATCAGGAGCCTTGCCGGTATTGTGCCACTGCCCGTCTGTCTGTACGTCATATACTGTGCCTGGATATGATTCTCCTACCCAGGCTGTATCTCCTATTTTTGGGGATCCAAATTTGTTTTTTAAGGATTCTTCGGTTGTAAAGTACCCTTTAAATTTAGTGGTAGCTGACTTTACCTTTTCCAGATCAGTATTGATATTCTGGAAATTCTGATTAATGCGTGCAGACTCCTGTCCCCAGTTGCTATCTGCTAATATTTGTGACAGATTACTCATATCTTATAATTCTTGGCAATACCATTTTGTTAAATCATCTGTATTTATAAGGACAAACCTGTATAATTTCCCGGGCAACAATTCTTTTTCATCCCAGTCTGTTCCTGTAGTTTTTAAGGATTGTAGCAAACCTCTATTAAAGAACATTACACTAGATCCTTCCCATTCTTTTTTATACGGAAATTCAATGTAAGCGGAATATTCAGTTCCATATATTTCATCCATGTTCAGCCAAAAATTATTTTTAAAGCTATCCATGAATTTACCGATTGAAAATATCCATCTTTTCGATTCTTCATTCAGAACTCCGGATAGGCTGACAAATGGAGAAGATATTATGGAATTTATTTGCAAGAAATTATTCTTATCCCATTTTATGTTTCCACCGGCTAACTGTCCTGATCCGTCTTTATTTAATAGGATATTTCCGTTACCAATAGATACTTTACCGTTAAATTCTCCGTCTTTGGCATAAATTGTTCCTCGGAATACACCTCCTAAAGCATAGATATAACCCCGTAAGAATATATCACCACCATGGGTAGCAACAAACTTAGCTAGTGACTTCCATTCCTCATCAGTCGGAATTTCTCCGCTCAGTAATTTCTGAACTGTTGCTATCGCCTGTTCAAATGTACCTCCTGACCACATTGCCACATCGGTATCATCGTTGTAAATACCACTGATACCAGCATTTACTTTTTCCATAACCCCGTCCACCCATTTCCCAAGCATAATCATAGAAGTCAGGGAAAGTCCTCCTAGTGTCTGTGTTTCTCCTTTCAGAGCATCCTGTAAATACCAAAGACTTTTAAATTTATCTTTTACTACATTGGGATCTAATACTGAAGGACACCAGTCGGTCGGAATAGTACCTCTTTCCAACTTTATATCGCATATCGTGGCCTCACCTGAAAATGTAACTGATGTGCTATTACTGTTTGTAAAAACATGAGAATACTTCTTGTAATCATTCGTCAGCTGTTGTGATATGGTACTTCCTCCTACTACAATCTGCAATGAAGTTCCTTTTGCCTTGTAGCTTATCACATAATTCTCATTCGGAATAAGCATCAATCCCTGAGAAAGTCTTCCTATCGTAGCAGATACGCCTGATACAGCGTTTTCATCCTGATTAAGTGTTGCCGTACCGCTCCACTTGTCAAGTGAGGAGTTATACATTTTTGTATCCTCTTTCAGTGGAGTTCCTGATTCCAGCTCTAAAGACTCAAAATCACCCAAAAAACCAGTATTCAAAAGAAGATTTTCTCCACCTATTTTTACAGCACTATAGATTTCATCAGGTAAATCTTCAAGCTGAGATGCACCAGTAGAGCCAGCTTGTAACTTAACTTTTCCAGCTACTTCAACACCTTCTTCCTGATCGTACTTTACGTAGGTGCTTTTATCTCTTGCACCGACATAAGTATCACCATAAGTAATAGATTTAAAACGACCGTTTGTGTTATCGTAATAATCCATCTTGACTTCTTTATCTACCAGGCTAAAGGAGTCAATGCCCTGGTAATACTTAATAGAAGGCGAATCGTCGCCAAAGGCAGAGATAATAATTGCTGCCTGACGTGTTTTATCTGTCCGATGCCCAAGGCCTACCAGTTCATCACCAGCTTGCGGAATAGTGGAACCTGTATCGCAATCGGTCTTAGACAAATCTACGTAATCTTCACCAACCGCTGTCACCAGTCGCCAGTAATATGCTTGTCCGGTAAGATTAAATGTTTGCCTGCGGGCCTGCGTGCCTACGGTAAACTGATTTTTCAGCGTCCTGTCGCCGTCGGTGCGTTCAAAATAACAGCGATAGGCAGTGCTGGTTTCTTCAACTTTTGAGATTGTCATTCCCGAAGGAGAAACAACAAGCATACCACCTACAGCTTTTGCTTCCTGAATGATCAGTTCAATAAATAAAGCTACTTTTCGAATAGTCAGATAATCAAACTCTGCATGACTGTTCCCATCCTGATCTATCTGTATAGCTCCTCCGGTTCCAAGCAACCCGGAAACAAATTCACCCAGTTCAATCCCTTTCAGAAATTTCTGAAGATACGGGTTTTCGTCCGTTTTGTCTTTTCTGTGAAACTTTAACAGCGAAGCAAGAGCGGAATACACATTATTGTCAGACGGCGTGTTACGGTCAGTACTCTTGATAATATTGATTATCGCTTGTTCTGCCTGTCTGGCCACCTCATACCTTAATGAATCCAAAGAGTTATCTACAGAAGACTTCCATCCTGTACCGACTTCATCCGAACAGGTAATCGTAGCCTGGCACAAGTCATTCAGCTTGCGCTGCACTTTTGTGACACGAGTATCCTTGTATCCGCCTATGGTGCCGAAATACTGTTCTGATAACAGACGCACATTCCATCCGATGCGGAGTGGGGTATGGTTCTTCTCGATGTAGTTTCGATCAGTAGTACCTGTGTACTTGTTCGGATCGAAACTGTAAGTATTAAGATAATCATCTACAGCCTGCTTGTATTCCTGTTCTGCCTCGGTGATGTATTCCTGCGGCATGGCGAAATTCCAGGGAATGTACTGATCGCCCGGAGTTGGGATAATTGCACCACCCGGAATCTGAGTCGTATCATCCGGATACACGTTGATGATTTCCCACTCCCGTGTGTCTTCATGCCATGCGGCCTGAAAGGAGCCGTCTGTTCCACGCCCTGCCAGCTCGCCTGTCTGAAATTTCAACATGTAGTCCAGATCCGGAATCTCGTAGTCTTTCGGATTCCAGTTCATACCGTTGTCCTTGAAGTAATATACGGTGTACTTCCGTCCCTCCTTGCTGGTTTTCTCTTCCGTACGAACAGAGGAAACAGTACCGATGTATTTGGGGTATATCTCCGAGAAGGCTGTTTCTTCCGTTTCTTCCTTCACTCCGTACAGGTCGACGTTCTTGTCTACATATATAGATCTATCAGGAAGTTGCAAACGGGAATATCCGTACTTGGTTGCATCTATGTTTCTCGTAGATCCCAGCGGGAACAGACGGGTAAAGAACTTAACCTCTCCGTTATCTTCCTGCGCCAGGTTGGTAAGTCCCTGAAGATATCCCAGTTCTACCATTTCGCCGCGTTCTGCCTTGCAGAGATTTATCGCATAACCGTCCGCCCACATTTCCGTTTCGAAGGTGGCGGCGATGCCGTTGCTGCCGAAGGCTGCATCCCAGCACTTCACATTCCGATAATCAATAGTCTTGTTATCTGCGGTAATCACTGTTCCGATGCTCCACAGATTTCCACCGGCACGGCGGTTCATGTTGTCAATCCACAATTGCAGGTGTTCGCGCGGACCACCGTCGTAACTGAATTCAGAGGTAGTTCCGCCTTCCTGGAACAGCATCAGCGTGTCTTCAGCATCGTGTATCGGCGCATAGAACTTCACGCTGTATTCGTAAGTCTGTGTGTTCTTTTGTTTCGGACGATAACGGGACTTTACTTTATAACGCACGCCTTCCAGTTCTATGTAATCGTCTACATCCAGCGGAATGTATTCCGTGTGTGTGAACGACGCAGATACGCTGCATTCCCCGCCAATCTCTTCTGTGACAGAAGAAGAAGTGTTCGGGCTGGCTGTCAGTCGAAGGTTATTTGCTTTATCGTATATTTTCAGTTCCATTTAATCTATATTTAATCAATTTCTAAAGGAAGGCTGCGGTTCCAGAAACTTTACGGAGAACAGCACATAAAACCGGTCGCCTTCGTAACTCTCGTACCAGTCCGGTTCTGCCGGCATATCCTGATATACCATATTGTAGGTTCGGTAATTCTTTACATTTATCGTAAGCATTCCGGACGTGATCAGCGTCATCATGCGCTGGTACTTGTCCAGCCGGTCATCTTTCGAGTTCCCGCGAAGAAAGAACTGCAAGGTACGTTCGATGCTGTTCAGCTTCACGTTCGGGTTCTGAGGAAGCTCCACTCCGTTCCGTTCCCGGAAATCTACTGTGGTAATGTCCTTCGCCTTGGGCATACGGAGCAAAGCGTCCATGTTCACGTGACCTCCCGCTTCCGTTTCGCCAAGGAACGCACCGTATTCCGTCCATACGTCTGTTTCGTTGATTGTAAGGTATCCTGTCAAGTCCATATTATTTCAACTGTATTCCGTTCAACTTCAAGTCTTCCATCAAGTCATATATCAGCACAATGTATGCCGTATGAGATGCTATGGTTGCGAGCGTCTGGCTATCCAGTTTCTGTGTGTTACGGATTTCCTGTACGAATTTGTCTGTATTGGCCAGATGCGTCTGCATGTTTCTTCCTATTGCCTCAAAGGTAGATATGCTGTCCTGGCTCATGGTAGTCAGCGCACCGCTGCTGGGCGACTGGTTACTACCGGAGGATGAGCTTTCCCAGCCGAAACTGTTCATAATCTGCTCCCGTTCTGCCAACATATCGTTTATTATATTCTGATAATCCTGTCTGAGCTTATCCACTTCATCAGTAGTTAAGCCACCATCCGCTTTCTCGGTCCAATCTTTGTATAAAGCTTCAATCCTTGACTTGTATTTGTTTGCAATAAGTGATGAGAATACTGCATTCTGCAAATACTTTTCAAAGTTGTCAGCAAAATCCTGGTTGGTAGAATCCAGATCATTCAGCATATCTACAAAGCTGTTTTGGAAGCTGCTGAAATCAACACCTGTCATCACTTCATTCATTTTTTCACCCAAATCATCAATCTGGTCATCACAGGCGATAATCTGTTCCAAGGCATTACGGAATTCAGCGTCCAGTCCAGCCCAAAATGCCCACATGTTATCACGGACATTACGTAACTGATCGGCTGACGCTCCCAGCAAAGCGTTCGTTATATCATTATAGTTACCATTCTGATTGACATACTTATATAATTCTGAGGCATATCCACCCAAATCTCTGTTTTGCCGATATGCAATACTATGAGAGCCCATACTGCTACCGGCAGATTTACGTGCTTCAGCAAGAGCATATGCCTGCTGCATCTTCTGATTCAGCAGGTTAACTGATTCCTGATAAGCTTTTTCCGCTTCTTCTCCATAACTGATATCGATATATTGTTGTTTCTTGTCTATCAGCTCATCCCAAATGTCCGACAAGGTTTCATATTGAGATTTCATATTTTCATATTCAGAATAATCCGCGCCGTAAAAAATACCTCCAAGCCCTTTTACTCCAAAAAAGCTTCCAATTGTATCCCACATATGTCCGGCCAGATTACCGACATTCTCCAATATACCTCCAACAAAGCCGGATATTCCCTGATCTCCCAACTGCTCCAAAACTCCGATAATAGAACCTACTATACCGCCTATTTTCGAATCGGCATCGGAAAACGCATCTATCAATGTCCCGATAGAACTTCCTAGTTGGGAGAGGTCACTTCCTGCTTCGCTAAGTCGAATCATACTGTCTGTAACTTTAGAGAATCTTTGTCCAGCCTGATCAGCGGCCGCGTTAACATTAGCCTGAGCGTTGACGACATTAGCCTGAGCCTGATTTCTTTTCTTCAAAGCCGCTTCTTTCTCTGCTTCTGTCCCCAAAATAAGGGATTTATTGTATTCCGACTGTGCCTTTTCCAACTCATTCTGTGCCTCTGCCAATACCTGTAACTGCTCCGGCAAATTTCCAAGCAATCCGCCTTTCTCAATTATATTCTGCTGGATTTCATTTAAGGCTTCATCCAAGACCTTACGCTCATCAATCGCCATGTTTTTATATTCCGGCGACTGGCGGAATTGTTCCAGCTGCGCGCGTAATTTCTGCAACTCTTGTTTCGCTACCTTGTCAAGATTTCCAAAAATCAATTCCCAATTGATACTTTCCTTAAACTCCTCAAAATCTACAGCTGCAACAGCTTCTTTCCCTTTTTCTTTTAAAAGCTTCTTTTCGGCTTCAGTTTGTGCCAAGGCAATTTTTTTAGTATACTCCAAAGCTACAGCCTCTCTTTTTTCCTGCCAGGTCCCATATTGTTTGTTATATTCTATTTCAGCGTCCAGTGTCTTATCCAGATATTCTTTATTGATCTGGTATATCTTTTCCGCTAATATTTTTTCCGCTAAAAGCCTTTGTTCATCCGCTTCCGTTTTCACTTCATCATATTGGCTCTGCGGGATGTTGTCACCCTGCTTGCGAGCCTGATCCATTTTGGCAATCGTGTCCCGTTCCTGCTTGTCGATGTCGGCAAGCTGCTCATCGTATTCCTGCTTAGCCAGTGCCTTTCGTTTGGCGACACCTTCCTGCATGATCTGAATACGGAGTTTCTCTGTAGTCTGCTGAGCTTTTACGCGTGCATCCGCCAGCTGGGAAGCATAATCGTTTTTTTCTTTAGTAGATTCTGAAGAACCACCATCCAGTTTATCATCGATATAAGCCGAGGTATCAATCTGCTTTACTATTCCTTCTATGATCTTATTGTTTTTTGCAATCTGGTCTGTATACTTATTGATATTTGACATACGGCGCTCATATTCCTCTATTAGCTTACCTTCCGGAGTATTACTGATCCATTCTTTTGCAGCACTGTCTACGATGACACTTCCTTGGTTTACCTTGCGGTAATTTTCCCACATCTTGTTACGTTCCTTCAATGCTTTTTCATATTCAGTCTTATTCCTGTTTGTCCAGTTTGTATCTGCATTGATTCCTCGCTGTAGCTCAAAATTTTTCTTTGAATAATCAGCTACGATATCCTCTGCCGCTTGTGCCTGGCCTTTGCGAATAATGGCTTTGGTTAAATCGTCATATGCAGATGCTGCTTTTCCTGCAAGGATAGCTTCATTAGTCAGTTTGCCAAAATAGGAGGGATACATCTTTTGCAATTCATCCACTGCTTTGTTTCGTTCTTTCATGGACTTACTACTATCCTGACTTGCTGTGTAAAGAATCTTAAGTTTAGCTGATTCCTCAGAAGCGGCTTTTCCACCTTCACGATGAGATGTATTTACAGCTTGTTGTAACTTCTGCGTTTCAGAAAGTTCTTTATTGGCTTTTCCTAAATTCTTTACCCAGTTCGCAATATCCTTTCCAAACACAATACCTAGCGATATAGCCGCTACCAGCGCCGTCTGCCATGAGAATACAGCACCTGCCAGCTGTTTCCATACAGGCACACCCTTTTCTCCGGATGCGGCCAGAAGTTCGTTCTGCTTGCGCACATCCGAAATGGCATCTGCAAGCATAGGAAGGTTGTTTGAGATAGCGAGGATAAACATCTGCGGTCCCATGGCAAGTGAAGGCAGCTCTCTAGCTACCTGGCTGAACTGCATCTTCAGGTTGTTTGTCTTACGGGTAACAGCTTCTGTGTCGATGTCAATAGTCTGCGTTTTTGCGGTTTCTTCTTTTGTCTTCTGCAAATCTTTCAGACCTGCCTTCAATTCGTTTATCTGTCCGGTCAAAGCCTGTACATTGGCCGCTTCCTGCGTGTAGCTTTTCCCGGCTTGCTTGTTCGCTTCAAGCTGCTTGTTCTGTTCGGCACGTACCTGCTTCAATGCTTCAATCAGTTGCAGAGTCTGATTTTCCACATCATCCACATTCTTACCCACGCTCTGTAGTCCGGCTTTGGTAAGGTCTTTCATGAATATTTCGAGCTGTACAGGTACTGCCATATCCTTAATCTTTTACTGCGTATTTGGTAAAGAACTCCATCGGGTTCACTCCCTTTGTCGTGTTCGTGTTATCTGTTTGTCTGTGACTGTTCCTTTGTTTCTCCCGTTCCTCCATTTCCCTGATCTGCTGCATCATGTCCGGCTTCTGCGGAGGAACCCAGTGCGGCATGTCTGCCAAAATCATTTGCAGGGTTACTACATTTACCTTGTCCAGAATGTAGTCTATGCTCCAGCCTGTTTCCGTAGCTATCTGACCTATCACGCCGAAAAGGCTATGCGAAGGTTCCGTATGTCCCTTCTTTAACTCCTCGTTTCGTTTGCGCTTTCGTTCCGGCTCGCTAAGGGCTGCATCTTGTTCAGTGCTGCTGCCGATGCGATAATAATCCCGAAAGACGTGGTAGATGTGCTGCTCAGTATCTGACGCCAGGCGGAGGAAAGTTCGTCGGGTGTCATCAGTTCCCGAAGCATCCATGCCACCGGGCGGTTAAGTAATCTTCCCAGTACAGGACCTCGCACAATTCCGTATGCCACCATCCGGCTGATGTCCTTTCCATGCAGGAAGACAAACCGGACACGCTGGTCCAGATTGTATGCGTCATATTCTTCCGGAGTCACCCCGATTCGGAGATATCGCTTGCTGATCCGGATCAGGCTGCGGGTTGTAGGTGTCTTCATCGTAATGCGGAACGGACGTTTCCTCAGTACCGTATGAAGCGGCAGGCTGATTCCCCCGTCACTGAGGGAGATGCCTGCCAGCAGTTCTATATCCTGTGCCTTCATACTTATCCTGCTGCGTCTGCGGTTGAGTCTGAGGTATCAGGTTTCACTCCGGGAGGATAAGTACGATAGCGTCTTTCTTTTCCGTCCGTAGGTTTCAACATATCTACGCGGATACCCATTGCCAGCACATTCTGCATATTGATTCCGTTCTGGAAGCCGTTACGGCTCAGACGGGCGTTGAATATGCGGAAGCTGTGTCCGGAATGCATGGATATTGTCAGCACACCGTTTGCTACAAATTTGACCGGAGGAGTATAAGAATCATCCGCTTCTTTCTTTCCACCGAATACATCGACCATGCTTTGGGCATCCAGCTTGATAAGGTTCATAGTGAACGCATCGCTTCCCGGATTGGTCATGATGCTGTCTACCGGTCCGTCTGTTACCTGTGCAGCCATCACATCCATAAAGGTAGGAGCATTTCCTGCCGGCTGCATTCCGTTTTCATCCAGCCAGCCCAACGTCTTTTCCTGTCCTTCTGCTCCCGCAGCCTTGAACTTTACGGCTGCCACACCATACATCAGTCCGTTGCTTGTATCTGCCATAATCTTGTCGTTTTTAATGTTTGCTTAAATAATATTTAATCAGTTGCCAGATAAGGAAAATCCCCAGCAGGGTCAGGGCTGTTCCTGTCAGCCATCCCTGCACTCCGGGGCGTGTTTCCTTCACTTCATTGCTCATAGTTTCATCGCGTATGCGGTGATCGGTTTCCGTACGTGTTACGGTTACCTGTCTTCCTGTACTGTCGGCTGTAGCTGTGACGTTCACGCCACCTTCTCCGTCCGATTGTATGTCAATACTCAGACCGTCGTTCCGATAGCTCAGCCCGAATCCGGCAGGAAGCTTACTCAGGTTCAACCACTGCTCCGCACTCACCGAGCAGGTCGCCGTCCTCTTCGGGACCGGCTCGTAAGTTGTTTGCTCGGTTACGCTCGTTCGGAGGCTGTCCGAGCGGACGGTTCCCGAGCTGGCCTTTCTGCTGCTGGCGCAAGAAGATAATGACAGGACAGCGGTCAGCATACTTGCAAGTATGCAGTTTTCGTAAAGCCGTTTCATGATTGATATTCCGTTCGTTTTGTTTCCGTAGTTGTTTACTAAGTTCCAATACCGTGGCACTCAGATCATCGTAAAGAGTCTTGTAAGTACCCTCGGTTTCTTTCACTGCACGGACCTGGTACACTTTCCTGTCACGCCACCAGGCAATGGCAGTTACCAGCCAGCCGGCAGGAGCCAGCCATTCCATCAGTGACTGTAACAGGGTCCAGTCCATAATGCTCCAATTATAACAATTCCCATCCGGCCCGGATGTCGGCCATCTGTGCCGGTACTCCGTTTTCCACTTCACTGATTGCGGCTGCAAACATACACATCGTGTCCTTATCGTTCACGTTGGGCTGGAAGGTTGTCGGTACCTGCATCTTGCGGCATACCGCAGTGATGTAGGCAGATGTGTTGTTTTCATGCTTTGGTGCCCACCTGTTGATGTAGTCTGCAATCATCTTGCAACCGTACTTCTTATGATAGTTCTGCAACAGCTTGATCAGTGCACGGTATCCGTGCGGCATATCTTCAAACTCTTCGAACGCATTGTCCTTCTTTTCGGAGGAAGGTACTTCTCCCTTCCAGTCTGTCGCGTCAGAGTTCCGAATATTACCGGGGTTGCAGTTTCTTATTCCGCGTGGTTGATTTTTCATCCTTCAGTCCTCCTTATGCTTCAAGTTCTTCACCAGCTGCGGGATCTTCCTGCAACTTTTCTTCCAATCCGTTTACACCTTTTTCTCCTCCTTCAGACAGAACCATGGCCATTTTAGCGGCTTCAGCTTCACGGCGTACGGTAGCCCAGTTCTTGTCTGCTTCCACTTCCTGATCGGAAGTCTGTTCGGTCGTTCCGTCATAACTGTAGATGGCACCGAGAGCTTCCATTTTCTTCGGCAGTACGATGTAGTAGTGACGGAAGTTCACTTCGTTCTGCTGGTAGTCCGGGTTGGTCTGTGCGTCGCGGTAATACATCTTGGTGCTTCCCTGTGCACGGAACACACGCTTGGTGTAGAAACAGAAGGATGCCTGATGGTCGGTTCCCGAAGGCGAGTTCTTGAACGGAACTTTAGTGCCTTCCTTGGTGAAGTACGGACAGTTCTCGAATTCGTACACCTCGAAGCCGTACATGTTAGCAATCTTTCCGGAGGTGTAGTTGTAATACTGATCGCGGAACTTCTGGTCGTCTTCCAGCAGGTCGTTCACATGATCTGAGCAAAGTACCAGTCGGCGACCTGCGGTGGGAATCTGCAAGGCATCCAGCTTGCGTTTCAGAGCGATGATGTCCTTGCGGGTACATTTCTTACGTCCGTTGTCATCTTCACCTGAAGTAGGCACTACCGGAGTTTTCGCCGTATTGCTGTTCGGAGCCAGCGCATGAGCCGCTTTCTTGAATTTGGCGATAGTGATGGCATCTCCGTGACGCTCAATAACGCTTCCCATCTTGTCGTAAGAGATAGCAAAGAGCTGATCATCTGATACGGCAGTTTTCTTGGTCTGGAACTTGTCAAGACCCAGTGCAATATCCCCGTCCTCCAGTTCCTGTGCGGCGATGGGATACGTCGTGTTGTTAATCAATACGTCCGGATCTCCGCCCA
>ERZ839767.4544-NODE-4544-length-13938-cov-11.086797_pt1 | contig 13938 bp, 11 predicted proteins | sample MGYA00519879_ERZ839767 | MGnify/ENA primary metagenome ERZ839767 (study PRJEB31850, sample SAMEA3708852) | human gut metagenome | biome: human gut; feature: human-associated habitat; material: faeces | place: China | collected 2014 ...
GCTCCGGTTTCAGTTTAATGCTCTTGTGTTTTGGCAAATTTATCCACCTGTAAACCGTAAATTCTAAAATTGGGTATTCTAGGCACCCTGAGTAAATTTATTGAAAAACATAGAGTTATCGCTTGAAATAAGCGATTTTCTATGGTATAATTTGGACATCTTACCAAGATACAGTTATCATGACTTACCTGGCCTCTCGTAAACGCCCAAATTACCCAAACGTCATACGTTTTTATGCAATCACTCCGTTTTGGGATAAAGAAACAAAGACTCAAAAACAGAAACAGGAATACTTAGGCTCTACAAACGGCGTCGATTACAACTTTCACGAACGAGCTCAAAATTTCGCTGATCTGTTTAAAGGTACCCCTCACGAGAGGGCCTATTGGAATTGGCGCGGACTTCAGCAGGCTAACGATAATAACGAAGCGGTCTATTCTGAACAGGATGTCGTCAACTGCGAATGCCTTTGTGCCGGTATCGATCTAGTTTTAGGGACCGTCGCCTCACGCTTGAAGTTAAACGATTTCTTGGCTGATTGCTTTGGAACGGCTCTGGCCGATAAGATCCTTTCCTTAGCGTATTACTGCGCCAGTCAGGACTGTTCTCCTCTTTATAAAGCCTCAATATGGAGCCGGGAGCAAGTTCTTCCCTGTCGGGAAAGCCTGAGCGAATTTAATATTGCAGGCATCCTGAACACAATTCACCCAAATCAAATTCTTTCCTTCTTGTCCGGATGGGTTAAAACTGTTGAGCCTAAAGATAGGTATTCCTTGGATATAACTTCGGTTTCCAGCTATTCGACTAGAAATTATGACGTCATGTATGGCTATAACCGAGACAGGGAAAAGCTGCCTCAAATCAATCTTCTCATGATTGTCTCTCAGACTTCCAAGCTGCCGATTTGGTACGAACAGCTGCCGGGCGCCATTTCAGATCCGACAACGATTAAAGACACCGTCAAACTCCTTTCTCAAGCGGCTCATTCGCCATTAAAAATAGTCGTAGATCGAGGTTTTGCCAGCTGGGAAAATATTTCTTGTCTAATGAAAAACAAGTTCAAATTTACGATGGGAATTCCTTTGAGCCGTTTCACGCGCTTCCGTGACATGGCCAAAGAAGCTTATAAGAACAACGAATTCTGTGACCCTCGGAGTACTCTGAACTTGTTCGATGCGCACGACTCTTATCAGACGCAGGCGACCACCCGTTCGGTCAGCATTGACGGTCATCGTGCTTATCTGCATCTCTATTACACGGACTACTACAAGAATCATCAAGTAGAGGCTTTGATGAGCACCCTGAAGTCCTTAGAAAAGAAACTTTCTCTGGAGGAAAAAATAAAAGATCCGGCCCTTGAAGAATTGGCCCAGCTCTGTTTCGATGTGAAAAAGACACCGGTTCGAGGTGTGAGAGTTACACCTAAATTAGAACAAATCTCTGAGCTGAGGAATGTCGATGCGGGCTACTTCGCCATCCTCAGCACGCAGTTTAAAAATCCCAACGACGCATTGATCGCCTATAAACTTCGTGACGGAGTGGAAAAGAGATTTGATGACCTCAAGAATGATGCCGACTTGAAACGGCTGAGAATGCATTCTTGCCATACCCGGCAGTCGCGCCTATTTGTACAGTTTATCGCCGAAATTCTGAGGTGTTACTTACTTAACGAGATTCAGTCCAACGGTGAAATGCCAAAATATGTCAAAACCGTCACCGGCTTGCTTGATGAAGTGGCATCCATCAGAAGAGTTTCTATCGGGAACCATCGTAAATTTTATAAGCGTCCTACGAAGCATCAACTGCAAATCATGCAAGCTTTAGGAGTACGACTAAACCCTAATCAATGGCCCTCGCTCTCTGACTTGAAAGATACCCAAAGCTAGAATTTACGGTAAACTGTCGCCAAACAAACTGGAACTTGCGCTGCAATTTCTTTTATTGGCATTCCTTGATTGTACAAATCGGCGACAAGTCTTTGTGTTTCGGCTCGCGTAATCAACGATCCTATTTGTCTTTCATGCGGCATTATTTGACTCCTTTAAGAGTCAACTTTTTTTAGGACAAGACAGGACAAGAAAACCTCCAAATGCATGAGCGAATACATAATAGAATGTTTCCTATGAAGAGGCTTTCGAGGTTCCGTGTTATTTTTATTAATTGATTTAATAGAAAAGTTTTAAGGAATAAAAAGTGAAAAAAGAGAAAATCTTAGTTACTGGGGGTTGTGGTTTTATAGGCTCTCTCTGTGTTTTGAAACTTCTCGAAGATGGTTATGAGCCAGTCATAATCGATGATTTTAGTAATAGTTCGCCAGAAGTCCTCAACAGAATATACAAAATTTCCGGGTTACGACCTAAGTGCTATCACTCTGATTTAAGGAAACAATCTGATCTTGAACAAATTTTTTCAGAAAATAAATTCAATGCGGTGATACATTTTGCGGGGAAAAAATCTGTCAAGGAATCTGAAGAAATTCCCTTGGAATATTACGCTGTCAACGTCGGAGCTTCTATCGTCCTACTAGAAACAATGAAGAAACATGATGTTAAGAAGTTAATTTTTTCTTCTACTGCGACTGTCTATGGAAACAATAATAATTCTCCGCTAACTGAAAAAGCTACGTTAGCTCCGATAAACAACTACGGAAAAAGTAAGCTCATGGTCGAAGACATCATTGCTTCTATTTGTAAGGCAGATAAGGAATGGTCTTCGGTAATTCTTCGGTACTTCAATCCAGTTGGAGCTCACCCGTCAGGGTTGATGGGCGAGGATCCAAATGGTATACCAGCCAATTTAATGCCATTTATTTCGCAAGTTGCCACTGGACGCTTGAAAGAACTGTCAATTTTTGGAGATGATTATCCTACTAGGGACGGGACTGGTGAGAGGGATTACATTCATGTTTTGGATTTGGTAGATGCACATATAAACTCTCTATCTCTTCTAAATAGAAAGGGTTTGGAGGTTATAAACATTGGCACGGGCCATGGAGTGACTGTAAAAGAACTGGTAAATACTTTTTCAAGAGTTAACGAAGTTAACATTCCCTATAAGATTGTCGGAAGGCGCCTGGGAGACTCCGCAATTTGTTTTGCAGATCCAACTAAAGCTAAGGAAGTTTTAGGATGGGTTGCAAAAAGAGGGGTTGAAGAAATGTGTCGAGACTCATGGAATTGGCAAAGAAAAAATCCAAAAGGCTACAAGGCTTAGTTTCTTTAATTTAAGTTTCGATATAATTCGGGTTTTCAGGGTTATTAGATAAGCTTTTGCCTAGTGGCCGATATTCATAATTACAAATTATGTGAGATATGGGTAGGCCAATCTATTGTTTATCATAGATTTTTCTTACTTGTATAGCGAGATAGCTTTAAGCTCGAAAGTTTATATTGAACAAAACAAATCCTGAATTAATAAAAATTATTTTATATTTTATTATTTCGATCAAAATTTAAGTTGATTAGGTGGTAACAGATTTAAATCTGGTATAAAAAGGATAAATAATTATGAATATATTTTTTGCCATAAATAAAAGTTATGTCCAACACCTCTTGGTTGCAATTGCTTCTATTTTACATAACAACAAGACTAATTTAATCTTTAATGTTTGTTCTGCTGATTTAGATCAAGTTGATAAAAAAAATATTGAAGATTTTGTCGGTAATAAAGCGATAGTTAATTTTTTTGATGTTCAAAATGTTTTTCATTTTGGACTACTTCCCGACAATATTCCTCATACTACAATTGAGACTTATTTCAGGTACCTCATTCCTTACTTGGATCTTGAAAATGAAAAGGCTCTTTACTTAGATGCGGATACTATTGTAAAGGGGGACATCCGAGAGCTTTGGGAAACCGACATTTCAAATGTTTTTGCTGCTGGCGTTCATGACACATACATAGAAGACACCGGGTATAAGTCAAAAATTAATTTTGATAAGGATGACTTATATGTCAACGCAGGTGTTTTGCTTTTAAATCTAAAAAAAATTAGGGAAACTTTTGATAGCGATTTTTTCTTTAAAAGAACTATTGAGCTGGCTGATAGAATTGAATATCAAGATCAAGATGTAATAAATATTATATTTAAGGGTAAGATAAAAAGTCTCCCCAAAAAATTTAATTACACCTTCAGAGATGTTATCAAGAGACCTAAAAAAAATATTTTTAAAGCTAAAATTTTACACTACACGGGTGATAGAAAACCTTGGGATTACATGTTTTGTTCAGGTAACCCTGCGGAGCTTTACTATTATAGATATCTTTTATTAACACCTTATAAAAATACACTATTGTCCTATTTCAAAGATATGGACAATGTTAAATTCGTATTACGCTCAAAATCAAAATGGTTGATTAAAGGAAGCTTAAGAAGGATTAAACGCTTATTTGTAAAAAAAACCGAAACACGAAAAGTAAAAAAAGATAAGATTAAAGTTGCTCTCCTTATTGATGAATTTTTCGGAGGAGCAGGTACAGCTTATGGTGGTTACGGTTTTTTGGCCAGACGCTATATTGCCAAATATATTCCTGATTCAAACATTGAGCTTGACGTTATTCTTGGATTAAGTAGAAAAAATTCAATCCAAGAAGAAGAAGTCGACGGTGTGAGGGTCTACAGGTTACCTAATTCGGAACACAAAGCGAAACGCTGGTTAGAAGACAAGAATTACGACGTCTTTTTTAGTATTGAATTAACCTCCTCTTCCTATGAAGTGTTGAAATTGGACCAGCAGAAAAAAAGGCTTTTACTTTGGATCCAAGATCCTAGGCCATGGTACGAATGGAGAGAAATCAACACAGTCAAATTATTCCCTGAAACATGTTATTGGGATACGAGAGTATATGAGTATGTAAATTATTTAAATTGGCTTTGTAAAGTTAGATTCATTACACAAGGAAAATTTTTAATTCCAAAAGCTAGAGATCTTTATAGATTGAACGACGACCTTAATATCGATTTTGTTCCTAATCCAGTGGAGATTGATTTTGGATTCGATCCTAAAAAATATGAGAAAAAAAATATGGTTATTTTTTTAGGAAGAATAGAGTCCGTGAAAAGAGGATGGTTGTTCTGCGAAATTGCTAAGCGCCTGCCGAACTTGGAATTTTACCTCCTTGGTCAAACATTCAGGGAAAAAGGAAAAAATACTGCGATAATGAGTAAATACAAGTCCCTCAAGAATCTTCATTTTGTTGGACACGTTGATGGAGAGGAAAAAATAAATTATTTGAAGGATGCAAAAATTTTAGTTAATACCTCTATCCACGAAGCTTTGCCTATATCCTTTCTTGAGGCTCTTTCGTATGGCACTTTGATTGTAAGCAATAGGAATCCTGAACAATTAACGGAAAAATTTGGTGAGTGGGTTGGGGATGTATTTGGGGATGGTTTTGACAAAATTGAAGTTTTTGTGGATGCAATCGAAAGAATTCTTTCCGATGAAGAATTGAGAAAGAGGAGATCTGTTGAAGCAGTTGACTATATCAGAAAGGTTCACAATGTAGAAAAATTTACAAAAACAATTAAAGAGTTATTGCTTGAGGAGGCCAATAAGTAATGCTACCGTTACTTTCTGTCATAGTCCCCGTTTTTAATACAGAAAAATTTCTAAAGGAATGTCTCGATTCAATAATTGGACAAACTTATGGAAATTTAGAAATAATCATAGTTGATGACGGAAGCACCGACGGCTCCGGTTCAATATGTGAATTGTATGCTTCACGAGATCGACGGATCAAGGTGATTCATCAAGAAAATGGAGGATTGTCTGCAGCTAGGAATTCGGGATTAAATCTTGCTAAAGGTGAATATATTGCATTTGTTGATTCAGACGATTTCTTATCCTTAGATTGTTACGAAAAAAGTATGAGCCATATATTACTTACGAAGGCGGATATTTGCTGTTATGACATTTATGAGAATTATGTTAATGAGGTGAGAACTGTTCCACATATCAAAGGTCCTTCGTTAAAGAGCTCAACCTTTCGCGCAATGGATAATTTAGAACTTTTATTCTCATTTTGGCCTTTAGTATGGGCCAAGATTTATAAAAAGTCATTCCTAAAAGCCTATAAAATGAAATTTATAGAAGGTATTCTTTATGAAGATAATCCATTCGTATTAGGTTGTTGGATAAGAAACCCTGTGGTGACTCTACTTCCAGAGCACCTTCATTATTATAGATTGGGCAGACCTGGTCAAATATCGGGAGATCAGAATCCGAGAACCAACGATGTTTTTAAAATGATGGGATACGTCGAGGAGGATTTCAAATTAAACAAATTATCATCTAAATTCCCGCTTCTAATTGATTGGAGTGTCGGGAACATATGGTGGCTTTTTAAAAAAACGCCCGATGGGAAAAAGCGCGAATTCTCTAAACAAATGCTTTTTCAATTCATCCACTACTATCGCATTTCGGATGATTGGTCCCAGAAATTAAGGTTATTGAGGGAAATAGGAAGGGTAGGGAAAATTCTATTAAAAATTTAAAAGGAGGCTAAAGGCCAAGTCAGAATTCTGAGATTGGACCTTTTGTCGATGAACACACTTTTTCTCAGAAAAGAAACCCTCGATTAATTTCTTAAATTCTCGCATTGCGAAACCCGTTCGCAATGCGAGAAATCAAATTTCTCTGAGAGAGAGAAATCAGAGTGACTAGCCAGAGCCGCATATCGAACTCTCCAGTAAGTTTTTTCAGAAGATATTGATTGATCTTCTTATCTTTTTCATCCAACTATTCCGCTAGCCGGATAGAGAATTTTTCCTCAGACCTTCTCCTTCTTGACTTAAGAGAGGCCCTTAGCTGTCATAACTTTAAATATTTTTCGAGCCTCTTAAAGCTATCAATCATTGAGGAAAAAGAGTTATAAGCAAAATAAGAGAGTTGGATAAAGTTTTGCCGATTTTTCTTCTACGACCTTTGACTCTTGTGTTACAACCAGACTCCAGGGGGGGCAGCCATCATTAAAGGCCTTCCTCAACGTCGGTTAGTTGATTTTAATCTTTGTTTCAGCCAATCCCTTGCTCTACTGCCCCTCGGCAATATCAACCTAGACGAACTTTTTAAAAGTAAAATGCTAGAAAACTTTGCAAAAGAATAAAAACTAAACCCCTCTGCTTTTAAAAGTGAAATCGCGACCGAAAAATCCCTCAAAGATAGTCTCCAAAATCGAGAAACAGTAAGCTCAAATAAGGCTTTTTTTAATCCTTCCAATGAATAAACGTCAAGGGGAACAGAGTCAAGCTTCTGAAAGTTTTTGAGTAAAATGTTGGGGATACATACATCCTTCGAGTGAATCTTAAACTTTTCTATTGTCTCATTACCTTTTGAAATTCCAGAGCCAATGCGATAGCGATAAACGTTGAGAGGGACTTGAGAATAACTTCTTGCAACATGTGTTATAAAGAAAGTGAGAATCGCATCTTCACCGCTAGTCAAATAGATATCCTCAGTAGCAGTTAAACACTTCTGTACGGTTTTTCTTCTATATATCTTATTAAAAATATTCCATGGAATTGAACGATGGACGAATATTTCTTTCCTTACCTGGTCTAGCGTAAGACCTTTGTTTTCCAATTTGATGGCAAAACTTTTATCGTACATTTGAGGACCATATTTGGCTAACCCAAAACAAGAAACCCCAAATTGCAGAATGTCAACCTTCATATCTTTAATTTGATTAAGAAGTTCTTCAAATACCTCCGTAATAATCTTGTCATCGCCATCGAGGAAAAAAAGGTATTCACCTTTAGCGTTTTTAATTCCTGTTCTTCTTGCTTGAATTAAACTTAAGTTGTCCGAGTGATTGATCAATCTAAAACGGCGATCCGTGTTGACAAATTTCTCGCAAATCAACCTTGAATTATCTGTGCTTCCGTCATTTATTAGCAAAAATTCTATGCCGTCAACTTTGATTTTTGACAATGACGTTAAACATTCCTCTAGATACTTCGAAACGTTATAAATAGCAACACAAACGCTCAAAAGGATTGGGCTCTGTGGCGAATCAGTGGTTTTGTCTGAATTTCTCATGCGTTTATCCAAAATATTCTCGACAAACCTCTTTTGGACCCCCTTCTAATTTAATCTTCCCATGTTCTAGCCATATAACTCTAGAACAACAAGACTCAATTAATTTTTTGGAATGACTGGCTATAACTAAAACATTGGTTCTTTCTATAAGTTTGTTGAGCCGAGTTTCTGCTTTTTCTTGGAACTCTTTGTCTCCCACTGAAAGCCATTCGTCCATAAGAAGAATGTCAGGCGAAATCATAGTGGAAACCGCAAAAGCTAAACGCATATGCATACCTGTTGAATAAGTTCTAACTGGCATATCTATAAAACTTCCCAACTGAGTAAACTCAATAAGTTCCGGAAGGGCCTTTTCCACCTTTTTTTTAGGAATGCCTAATAGGGCTGCTCTTAAAAAAATATTTTCAAGCCCAGTAGACTCACCATCGATACCAAGAGATATGTCGATAAGAGATCCAATGGATCCTTCGATAATTGCTTGTCCTGAAGAGGGGGTATACACCTTTCCCAAGACCCTCAGTAGCGTGCTTTTTCCTGCTCCGTTATGTCCAATAAGGCCTATTCTTTCGTGGGGTCTGACTTTTAAATTAATATTGTCCAAGGTTCGAACAATAGTTTTTCCTGACTCTGTCAACCCAATCTTTCCACCTGTTGCGATTCCCATAACGGTTTTTTTTAAAGACCTCCCCTGAGAATTAAAGACGGGGATGTCTACACAAACGTCCTTCAAGTCAATTTTCATTTTTAAAGCCAATAAGCAATTCTATTTCTGTAATTATTAAAAAAAATAATAGCTACTAACCATCCCAAAACACACAAGGAAATAGAAACTGTCCAATTTGAAATTGAGGGAAGTTGACTCATAAGGGGGGCCCTTACTATTTGAATCAAGTGATAAAAGGGATTTGGTTCTAAGACCATTAAACTGGCTCTCTTGGGAAGGAGTGAAGGCAGCCAAATTATTGGAGTAAGGTAGAAAAAGATTTGCAACACACTAGATACAATTTGAGTTAAGTCGCGAAATCTTGAACAAACTATGCTCAGAATAACTGACATCCAAGCCAGATTTAAAATCAAAAGTAAAAAGCCTGGCAAGAAAAGGAAAGCTTCGACTCCAATTGGGCGTTTAACGCATAACAACACCAAAGGGAATATAAGAATATTGTGAAGAAAGATGTAGACGTTGAGCGACAGCATCCTAAAAATATGTGTGGTCAGAGGTAAAGGCAACTGTTTAATTATTGGTTCGGCATTTACGAAAACATTCGTAGAATCAGTTAGGGTTGTGGAAATGAAATTCCAAATTATTAAGCCAGCTGCGAGAAAGGGTAAAAATTCCGATATTGGAGCCTTGAAAAGAGAGCTAAAAATCACCCCAATACATCCAATCATGACCCCGGTGGAGATAGTTATCCAAAAAGGGCCGAGAGTTGATCGTCTATAGCGCTGACGGATATCTGCCTTAGCAAGATATAATGGCAAGGAAATGTTCTTCAAAGCCTCCCTAACGTCTTGCCAGCCAGCTTTATTAAAAATTTTCATATTCTTTAAAATTAAATAGCTAAGCTTGCAGTTTATCTTATAGGTATCTGATTTTCAATTAACAGGTTAATTGGTAGAAGGATGAAACTTAGTACTTTCGAACTTTTTAAGACATTGAATACTCCTCAAAATTCCTTATCTCTCACAGATTATCAACTTAAAAGTCTTCAAAAGTGTTTACTGAGCATATTGTTTGATTTGGACGAATTTTGTAAAAAACAAAATATTAGTTATCTCTTGAGCGGAGGAACAGCCCTAGGCGCGCTTCGTCATAAGGGCTTTATACCCTGGGACGATGATCTCGACATCAATATGACAAGAGAAGATTTCGCAAAATTTTTTAAAAATTTTGCGAAAGCATATCCAGGAAAGTATGTGGTTCAAAGTCCGGCTCAAACAGAAGATTATTTCCTGACTTCTGGAAGAATTAGGCTTAAAAATTCAGCTTATGTAACAAGAGGTGAGCAGGATGAAAAAGAGCAGGGCATATTTGTAGATATTTTTATCATCGAAAATGTTCCAAACAACACTCTGATAAGAAAAATACACGGTTTCTTTTGCTTAGGTCTCGGATTTCTTCTTTCCTGCCGGATGTTTTATAAAAACCGAAAATCTTACCAAGCTCTTCTTTCAGGAAGTCCGGAGGCTAAAAAGATTTTTAGAGTCAAAAAGACTATTGGTTTTTGTACTTCATGGCTGTCGGCTTCAAGGTGGATCTCTCTTACAAATTGGATCTATTCTCTTTGTAAAAACGAAAATTCTGAATATGTATCTATTCCGTCTGGCCGTAAACATTACTTCGGTGAACTTTATAAGCGGTCTGGTTTTTGTGAGAAAGACTACTTGGATTTTGAAGGCTTGCGTTGCCCTGTTGCAAAAGACTTAAATGACTACCTCACAAAATTGTATGGCCCAGACTATATGACTCCTCCCCCTCCTGAGAAAAGAGAAAAACATTTAATATTTAAATTCGAACTTCCAGAAAATTTTAAAGGTTAATCATGATAGCAGCGGTTGTTTTGGGAGCAGGAAAAGGCACCAGAATGGCAAGTTCTACTTTGCCGAAACAATTTTTGAGCCTTGGTGGTTTGCCTATGATAGTCCAGACCGTAGAAAAGTTTGCGGTCATCCAAGACATAAATAGGATTGTCGTTGTGGTGTCTAAACCATGGATGACACATGCTAAAGATTTATTTAGAGACAAACCTTACTTACAGAAACTGATCTTCTGTGAGGGCGGAAACTCCAGACAAGAATCTCTCCTTAATGCTTGTGTTTGCTTAAAAGATAAGTTTGGCAAGGACATTGGGGTCATTAGCCATGATGCAGCAAGACCCTTTCTATCTATAAGAATTATTGAAGATAACATCAAACAGCTTAAGGAAGGGAAAGCGTGTGATACTGTCCTTCCCTGCACGGATACGATAGTTGAGAGTAGGGATTCTGATGTCATTTCAAATATTCCTAACAGGAATTATCTTTACCAAGGTCAAACTCCTCAAAGCTTTATCTGTCAGGAATATATAGATGCTTACGATAAAATCGGAGAAGATCCTTCGATAACCGACGCAGCTAAACTTTTATTGAAGTTTGGAAAACCGGTTTGGCTTGTTAGAGGTGAGCCGTTTAATATAAAAATTACAACAGATTTCGATCTCGCTTTCGCAGAATTTTTGATGTCTTCTAAACCATGATCAATCAAAAAATCAAATTGGTAAGACCCGGTCTATTTCTGCCTTTTTTTTCATCTGAGACCGAGGCTAAGGATAAAGTCATTGTAAAACCTACAGTTCTTTCAATTTGCGCTGCCGACCAGAGATATTTTAAGGGCACTAGAGCTGCGGCTGTCTTGAAAGCAAAATTGCCCATGTGTTTAATTCATGAGGCTATAGGGATGGTCGTCTATGATCCGCTTAAAAAATTCAAGACGGGACAGAATGTAATTTTGTTACCGAATGGCGGAGAAGATGATCTCCTTAATAATTACAAACCTAATTCATATTTTCGTTCCAGCTCAACAGATGGTTTCACTCAAGAATTTTTGATGATGGAGGTAAAGGAGCTTCTACCTTTTGTTTCCCGTTCTCCTAATTACTATGTTTTCGCAGAGCTATTAAGCGTTTGTTTCCAAGCTATTAGCCGAATACCTTTCAAAGACTGGATCAGGGCGACATCTGTGGGAATCTGGGGAGACGGGGTGGTAGGTTATCTTCTTTCTCTTTGCATAAAAAAGGAATACCCGAATCTCAAAGTTACTGTATTTGGAAAGCACGAGGAGAAATTGCTTCTCTTTTCTCATGCGGATGAGGTTGAAATTATCAGGGATGACTATCCTTTCCTTTCCGATATAGATATTGCTTTTGAAGCCGTCGGCGGAGCTAAAGCTGGAGAGGCAATAAACCAAATAATAAAAACTATAAAACCATGTTCGACAATCTGTTTAACAGGCGTTTCGGAATTTCAGATTGCTATTGATACAAGGAAACTTCTTGAAAAAGGAATTTCACTTATTGGTACAACTCGATCGCTAAAAAAAGATTTTGTTAAGGCAAAAAAATTCTTGGACGGCGTTAACGATTTTTCCATGTTCGATAAGATTATTTCAAATCATCTTGTTATTAACTCTTCTGAGGACTTAACACAGGCTTTTTATAGTGATCAAAAAATGCCATTTAAGACATTATTAACTTGGCAAATATAGTTGAATTTTTTAGTACGTTGCAACAATGATATCTTCGCTTAAAGTTCGGTTATAAATGGCTGAGCTTTATCCAAGCGTAGCTAGTTGTAAGTTGCAAGTTAACGACTCCTTTTTCTGCACTTCTTTGAGCAATAAAGTTTTTAGAAGTTTTCCCGAGAATGCTTATCTTGGCCGCTCTGAACATAATACATTGGCGCTTCAATAAGCTAAAACCAATCTTTCCAACATTAAGTCCCTAACCGCGCTTGAGAAGGTAATACAGCTCCAGCTTATTAGTAACTGTTGCGCTTCTTTCTAATCGAACTTCGCTGTCGGGAAAGGAACATCAAATAAATCGCGAATTAATTGAGCCCGCTCTTTCTTTGCTCCTGTTTTCAATTTTGGCAACTATCTTTCTCGTCAATGGTTCACAGTTAAAGACAATCCGGCTACGACTTAGCAGGCATATTCAACAAGATCTTGATACTTTCCGGCGTTGCAGGCAACGACCGATTGACTTCACTGATAAGTCGCTTTGGCGACTGGCCCATACAAAGATAAGATGAATCGTAAGAGCGCTGATTTACTTCCTATACCATCTTCCATGTCTGTTACAAATCGGCACCTGATTGTGATGCGGAGGAGGAACCTTCCAATATTCACTCAGGTAAGGATTAAATTCAGTTTTTATAAGTCTCTTGAACCGACAAGGGAGAATTTTTCTACATTAATTTCAAAAAAATCCACTTGTTCTTATTATGCAAGGGGTTTTATGAAGAAAAGGAGACAAGAAATGTCATCGGTTGACATTCGTGAAGTCCTCAAGCTCCAAGAAAGGAATAAGTGATAGAGGGAAGCTCTTTTTTTCTTCTTTTCTTTAGCATTAAAAACCAACTAAAATGCGCGATTCTAACGAAGAAGGAGTGATTTAAAAAAGGGGGAGGGTAGGATGCGGTTTTTTACACACGAGATTAACTCCGTGAACAGCTTAATCTAAGGGTTTACGAGACGGGTATATTTGGTCAGGTATACGTAATTTAAAAGTCCTAAACGGGGCAGAGGTTACGTCTTCTTTAAGAATAAAACTGTAGTTAACATTAAAGAAAGTTGTATCTACCCCGACGTTAATGAAAAAAATGAGCGGCCGGATGGATTCAGGCCCCCAAGTAAATATAGCCAGAATCAACTGCCAACCATGGAGGTTTTTGAACCTATTATTTGTTTGTTAAAAATAATTCTCAGAACTTCTAGTAAGAATTTGGAGTATTTTCATAGTGAAAAGTCAAAGATAATTTTTCTTGCTTCTTTTATTTCCTTCTGATTAATTTGGTGTCCTAATTTTAGTTTTAAAGAGAGGTCGAAATTTAGTTTCATCGCATCCTTTAATTCCTCAATATTGTTCTCTTCTTCTTGCGCTTTATATAAAAATGAATCGTCTTGAGTTAATTCAGAAAATAGATGGGACTTCACAATTCCATGGAGAGTGGAAAATCTTTTATTATTTTCTTCTGGATTTTCAATGAATAACACTGTTGGTATACCCATCCCGATAGAAGGAGAGGCGCAATGCAATGCGGTTGTAATTACCATGCTTGCTTCTGTCTTTATTTTATTTAATAACTTCCTAGTACCTTGTAACAATAATATTTTCGCTTAAAGCTCCGGGTATAAGTGTCG
>ERZ839767.4557-NODE-4557-length-13912-cov-3.201703_pt1 | contig 13912 bp, 13 predicted proteins | sample MGYA00519879_ERZ839767 | MGnify/ENA primary metagenome ERZ839767 (study PRJEB31850, sample SAMEA3708852) | human gut metagenome | biome: human gut; feature: human-associated habitat; material: faeces | place: China | collected 2014 ...
AAAAATATTTCCGATATTTTTGCACAGCCCTTGCTATGTTATGTATACAAAGGAGGATGCATAATGGCACAATCACTCAATACTAAAGTGGATCTGGTTATGGATGCCACTTCCTTTCACGGAATGAATAATTACGGAAAAATTATGATTGGCGACAGAGGTTTCGAATATTATAACGAAAAAAAGATGAATGACTATATCCAGATTCCATGGGAAGAGGTTGATTATGTCATAGCATCTGTTATGTTTAAGGGCAAATATATTCCTCGCTTCGCCATTCAGACAAAAAAAAGCGGAACCTTTACCTTTGCAGCAAAGAAACCAAAAGAACTTCTTCGTGCGGTAAGAAATTATGTTCCATCTGACCATATGGTTCGCTCCTTAAGCTTTTTTGACGTGTTAAAAAGAGCGTTTAAAAAGTAAATATCAGTGACATCAAGTTAGGGACAAAATACCTTTTGACCTTAACATTTTACGATGGAAGTATTATAATGATTCTGACTGAAACGATTCAGAAAATATGAACATACTTTTGCTAAAAGGAGACGAAAATGGCAATTTTAAAATTAAAACCAAGCGGAAAAGATTACATCTGGGGCGGACATAAACTCGTAGACAACTACGGAAAAGAAATGACAGGCGACCGATTAGCAGAGACATGGGAATTATCCTGTCATCCAGACGGTCCAAGCTTTGTTGCCAATGGCGAAGATGCTGGCAAGACATTAAGACAGTATATTGAGGAACACGGAAAGAAAGTACTCGGAACAAACTGCGAGCGTTTTGAGGACTTTCCTATTTTAACAAAATTCATCGATGCACAGGACAACCTTTCTATCCAGGTACATCCAGATAACGAGTACGCCTTAAAAAATGAAGGGCAATATGGCAAAACCGAGATGTGGTATGTAGTGGATGCAGAAGAAGGAGCCTGCCTCTACCACGGATTTAACAGAGAAATCAGCAAAGATGAATTTACAAAAAGAGCTATAAAGCTCATTACAATCAATAACTTTTTCATTTTATTTAGTGTTTATAGTTTAAAAACGCAGTTATCATATATGATAACCAGGGCGCAAATATAAGGCATTTTCTTTGTTATCACAAATGATAACTGAGAAATAGATGAATGAACAACAACTTTTTATAAAAATCGGTGATAGAATCAAGGAAATAAGGCTTTTAAAAGGTATTAGCCAGCAGGATTTGGCAGCGAGATGCAACTTCGAAAAAGCAAATATGTCACGGATTGAGTCGGGACGCACCAACCTCACCATAAAGAATGCATACAAAATATGTATTGCTTTAGATATTAAGCTCAAAGACTTGGTAGATGTTGAATAGTCTATCCTTTAGGTATAGTCTTTAGCACTCCTTTCCTGATTATGCATTTATCATTTGAATAGGGCTTGTGTTCGTTTAAACGATAATTCCTAAGTGTACCAAGGGCTATTCCTATTTGCTCAGGTGTAAACATCGTATAAATTGCCGCCATACTTCCAAAATAATAATGCCTATCCATATATTCAACGTGAACAACAGTTCTTTCCTTCTTATCTTCCATGATTAAATTTGATTACCAGACAAAGAAATGACAAATATTTAATATATCACATATTCATAACGTGATTTAACTTATAAAATGACATATATAAAATATATACCACTATTTTTGCAGTACAAAAACAAAAGATAATGGATAAAGTAGTAATATTTGCAAGGGTTTCAAGTACAAATGGTACACAGGATTATGAACGTCAAATCAATGACCTTCAAAAGTTGGCTATTGCTAACGGTTGGCAAGTTGAGGCTATTTTTGCTGAAAAAATATCAGGTGCAAAGAAAAATGCTGAGCGTACTGAGCTCCTAAAAATGATAAACCATATTCATATACACAATGTCAATAAAGTTTTAGTTACTGAACTATCCAGATTAGGCAGGGATACTTTACAGGTACTCCAAACCATTGAAATTTTAAATCAGAATAAAGTATCTGTATACATCCAGAATTACAACATTGAAACATTAGTATCAAATGGAGAGGTTAACCCAATGAGCCAATTCCTTATCACTATTTTAGCTGAGGTTGCAAGAATGGAGCGTAAAACTATACGAGAACGAGTTGCAAGTGGGTACCAGAACTTTCGCAATAATGGTGGTTCAGTTGGTCGAAAAGTCGGTTACAGGAAAAGCGAAGAGGCGATGTTAGAAGAATATAAAGAAGAAATTAAGTTGCTTAGGAAGAAAATCAGTCTCCGTAATGTTTGCAAGTTGACAGGTACATCCATTAATACATTGCGTAAATTGAAATCACTTCAGTTGTGTTAATTTAACACATTTAGGTTGCTTATAACCTCATCAGGTTGCATTTTTGCACAAATGACTAATTCTTAAATGTATGTCTTCCGTTTCAACGGAAAACCATATCTGGGGACAAATAGCTGTGTCACATTTCATGTTGCTGTCCCTTATTAGTCTTAAACCATAAAGTACACAGAAAAATAATCCCATTACGGGAATTGCAAATCTTTAATACCAAATGGTTAGTTTAGAAAGATGCAAAGAGGTTTTAAATAGAAATAACCACAAGTACACCAATGAAGAGATAAAAGAAATCCGAGAATTTTTATACCAGCTCGCTAATATTCAGCTGGAAAGAGAAAAACAAATTGATTAATTTAAAATCTTAAAAATATGAATGTTATATTATACACACGTGTAAGCACAGATGAGCAAGCACAAGGTAATAGCTTAGATTACCAAGAGAGTTTTTTACGGTCTTACTGCCAAGTAAACAAACATAATATCATTGATATATACAAAGAAGATGCATCCGCAAAAGATTTTGAACGTCGCCCAGAGATGCAAAAGATGATGGTCTATTGCAGAAAGCACAGAAAGGATGTGGATTTAATATTGTTCACCCGTTGGGATAGATATTCCAGAAATTTAGAAGCAGCATTGTCCAATATTCACTACTTTGATAATTTAGGGATACAGGTTAATTCGGCTGAAAATCCAATCGACATATCTATTCCAGATAACAAGGTCATGTTGGCTTTATACCTTACCATGCCAGAAGTTGAAAACAGCAAAATCGCAAAACGAACAAAAGAGTGTATTCATCAAGCCCGACTTGCTGGTAGATGCACAAATAAAGCACCAAAAGGCTATCTTAACAAGCAAATAGATGAAAAGCATCGTTATGTAGAGATTGACGAAAAAGAAGCATCTAAGATCCGAGCTATTTTCAAAGAAGTATCAGAAGGGCTGAAAGCTCCTAACTACATTCGCCAACAGTGGGCAAGAAAAGGTTTTACCATGAGTAAAAACTCATTTATGGATATGCTTAGAAACAGGTTTTATTGTGGTGAAATTGTTGTCCCTGCTTATTTGAAAGATGAGGAACAAATAGTAAAAGGTATCCATGAACCCATTATAGACATGGATACTTTTAATAAAGTCCAAGAAGTTTTAAATGGCAAACAGAAGGTATACCCCAAGGTTAGCCGTAAATTACACCCTGACTTATTTTTGAGAAAGTATTTGGTATGCCCGACTTGTGGTAGTCCGCTAACAGGTTCAGCTTCCAAAGGAAACGGGGGACGATATTTCTATTACCATTGTAGCAAGGATGGGAAACACTTTAGATGTCGGGCAGAAATGGCAAACCAAGAATTTGCAAAGTATGTTAGTTCTTTAGTTCCCAATGAAAGTATTTTACAACTTTACAGTGAAATTTTAAATGACATTCGTTCAAAGGATAATAAAGGCACAAAAGATATTATAAAAAATATAAAAGAAGAGCTATCCATGCACCAAAAGCGGATTGAAGCTATTGAGGATAAATATTTAGATGGTGAAATTGACAAAAATGAGTATAATCGCTTTATGAAACGCCTATCTGACAAGGCAAAAGAAATAGAACAGCGCTTGGATATTGCCGAAAACGCTAAGCGGTTAAATCTCGAACCAAAACTCAACTACTCAATGGCACTGATAAACAGTATAGATAAGTATATTTTGGATTGCCCTGTTGAGGTCAAATGCAAGCTGATAGGTTCGATGTTTAAGGGAAAAATTGAGTTTGACGGAAAAAATTATCGAACCACAGAATACAACAAAGTACTCGACTTAATATATCAGCAAACCAATCAATTACGAGGAAAAGAAAAAGGACAAATCCAAAATAATTTGAATTTGTCCTGTTCAGTACCCAGAGCCGGGATCGAACCGGCATGGAAGTGAATCCACTGGTGTTTGAGACCAGCGCGTCTACCAATTCCGCCATCTGGGCATTTGCTTTTTTGCTAATGCGTTGCAAAGGTACGCATATTTTTTATTTGTGCAAGCGTTCAGCAATTTTTTTTCAAATTATCTATAGCTTTCGGGGAATAATATAAGATAGGAGAATAAATACCGGATTATTTCGTTAACTTTGTAAGAGTATAATTAAAAAACAACCTGTGTATCATGAAAGATAATTATTGCGTTATCATGGGTGGAGGGATTGGCAGTCGCTTCTGGCCTTTTAGCAGAGAAAGTTATCCAAAACAATTCTTAGATTTTTTCGGGACCGGACGTTCCCTGTTGCAAATGACTTTCGATCGTTTTTCCAAAATCATCCCGGTAGAAAATATTTTTATCGTTACTAACGAAGCTTACGCCGACTTGATTAAAGAACAGTTGCCCGAATTGAAAGAAGACCAGATCCTGCTGGAACCGGCACGTAGAAATACAGCTCCTTGTATTGCTTACGCTGCTTACCATATAAGAGCATGTAATCCGAATGCCAATATTGTTGTTGCCCCTTCCGATCATCTGATCCTGAAAGAAGATATATTTCTGAAAGACGTTCAGAAAGGATTGGATTTTGTAAAGAACAATAATGCATTGGTTACGTTGGGTATCAAACCGAGCCGTCCTGAAACAGGTTATGGTTATATCCAGAGCAGCGATTCCATGCTGGGAGAATTTACCAAGGTGAAGACTTTTACGGAGAAACCGAATCTGGAACTGGCAAAAGTCTTTTATGAAAGCGGTGAGTTTTTCTGGAATTCAGGTCTGTTTGTATGGAACGTAAATACAATTCTGGAAGCTTTTGCCAAATATCTTCCGGATATTGCCGTTCGGTTTGACCTGGGTAAGGATAAGTTCAATACGGAAAACGAACGTGAGTTTATACATGAGAACTTCCCTTATTGCCTGAAGATTTCCATCGACTACGGTATTATGGAGAAGGCGGATAATGTGTATATGTTATGTACTGATTTCGGTTGGGCAGATTTGGGTACCTGGGGTTCCTTGTTTGATTTGGCTCCGAAAGATGAAAATAATAATGCTGTGTTGAAGAATAGTAATGCATTGCTTTATGAAAGTTCAGGAAATGTAATTGCCGTAGGTAATTCAAAAAGACTGGCTGTGATTCAGGGTGTTGAAGATTGCATCGTGGCTGAATCGGGAAATGTATTGCTTATCTGCAAAAAAGATGACGAACAGCGTATCAAGCAGTTTGTGGCAGATGCACAGATAAAATACGGGAAAGAATTTAATTAAACCATTTCTTTCCCAGATAATGTACGGGATACCAGGCGGCCATGAATCCAATGGCCGCTACCGTAATAAATGCAATCAGGGCATCAGTGAACATCACCCGCACCGGATATGCGTCGATAATAAAAGCGCCAGCTGTTTGTCCTAATTTAATCAATCCGAATTGTCGTTGTAAAAAGCACAATGCCAGACCGATCACAATCCCTATCAGAGCTCCGAATCCGGAGATCATCCAGCCTTCAAATAGAAAGATACGACGGATAAGTTTATTGTCAGCCCCCATATTCCGAAGGGTATGTACGTCATCTTTCTTTTCTATCATCAGCATAGACAGCGAACCGACTACGTTGAACAAGGCGATTGTCAGGATAAATGAAAGTATCAGGTAAGTGATCCATTTTTCTACCTGCATCATTTTGAAGGAGGCTTCCTGTTGTTCGTAACGGTCTTGTATGATAAACCGGTCACCCAGGATGGCTTTGAGCTGTTTTTTGACAGAAGAGATATTGGCTCCGTCAGCAATTTTCAGTTCGATGGAGGTGACTTCCTTGTCGTATTTATATAACTCACGTACCAGTGAAAGGGGGAGTATCATGTATCCTTCGTCGTATACCTGCTGGTTAATCATAAAGACTCCGCCTATATAGGCATATTCCTGACTGAATGAAGAAGCCGGGTTGGATAAATTGACTTTTTCATTCCGTTTGGGGACATAAATCTCAAGCGGAGAAGCGAATCCTGGTTTGGCTCCCAGTTTGGATGACAGTCCGACTCCGAGAATGGCATAATCGGTTACTTCGTCTTTCAGGATGAAGCTGCCGTCTATCAGTACGCTGTCTATTTGGGTCAGATGGCTGAAGTTGTCGTCCACCCCTTTGATTATTGCCACATCCTGACGGTCGTGATAGCGTATTAATGCATTATCCTGAAGAACTTCTCCGAAATAGGCAATATCGGGTAATTGTTTTACCTGTTGGAATTCGGCAGTTGTCGGGTCGAACACTTTCCCGGTGCGGGGAGTGATCTTCAACTCCGGGTCGAAACTGCTGAACATGTCTGCTACCAGGTCATTGAACCCGTTATAGACCGACAGTGCACAAACAACTGCGGTGGTAGCAATGACTACACCGCAGACACATACCATCGAAATAATATTGATGGCATTGTGGGATTTCTTCGAAAAGAGGTACCGTCGGGCTATATAAAACGAAAGGTTCAACGCTTGATTCTCTTATTTCTGTAACAGTTTGTCAATGTTTTCAATATAATCCAGCGAATCGTCAATGAAGAAACTCAGTTCCGGGATAATGCGGACCTGTTTTCCTATACGTTTACCCAAATCGAAACGGATCGCTTTGGTATTTGCACGGATCGATTCCAGTAACTCTTTCCCTTTTTCGGAAGGGAAGATACTCAGGTATGCTTTGGCAACGCCCAGGTCGGGGCTGACGCGTACCGCACTTACAGAAATCAATATACCCGGCATTCCCTGGGTCTGTTTCTGGAAAATATCGCCCAATTCTTTCTGGATCAGACGACCTATCTTGTTCAGTCTTGTACTTTCCATATCGTTATCAATTTATTTTTTCCATATCATTGTCAGACCGTCGCGAAGCGGAAGGATCACTTTCTCCACCCGGGGGTCTTCTTTTATTTTATCATTAAAACTAAGTATTCCGATGGTTTGTTTATCTGACGGGTGAGGTTTTTCCAAAACTTTACCATCCCACAGGGTGTTATCGGCCAGGATCAGGCCTCCCGGACGCACTTTGGGAAATACCAGATCGTAATAGTCGGAATACAAGCGTTTGTCGGCATCGATAAATACCAGGTCGAATGTTTCGTCCAGTTCCGGTATGATTTTCATTGCATCGCCTATATGCAGCTTTATTTTATCTTTCAGGGGAGAGCGTGAGAGATATTTCATGATGAAATCTTCCATTTCATCATTGATCTCGAGTGTATGGATCAGGGCGTCGTCTTCGGTTCCTTCGGCCAGGCAGAGCGTGGCGTAACCGGTGTAGGTCCCTATTTCCAATACACGGCGGGGACGAAGCATGCGACAAAACATTTTCAGTATCCGTCCTTGCAGATGGCCGGACAGCATACGGGGACGCAAGAGATTGACATTGGCATCGCGGTTTAACGCGGATAACAATGCGCCTTCTTCGTCGCTGTGATTGAGAATGTATTCGTCTAATGTCATTTAAATAAAGAATGTTTATGCTTCAAATATACGAAAAAAGATGTAGCAAAAGCGTTTTACCGACTTTTGCGACACCTTTTCCTGTTTTATTTTATTTATTCCTTAAAGGTCGGGAGTGAATATTTACTTCCGGCATCCAACACTTTTCCGACGTTGTTGATTTCGAGGAATGTTGTGCCGCCACCTTCACCGAAGCTACCGCTCAGGTAAGCAACCATGTCGTTACGGGTGATACGTCCGCTCTTAATCAATTCGTTCAGTGCGCTGTAGAAATAACCGCGACGGCTGTCATCCCACGGCTGATATACGGCCCATACGCCATATGACAGAGAAAGCATGCGGGTTACACGCGGGTTATAGCAGATGGCAAATACCGTTGAGGTACCACGGAAAGCGGCCAGGTAACGGGCTGTGCGTCCGGAGTGGCTGTCGGTGATGATTGCCTTTACATGTAGCTTGTTGGAAGATTTTACCGCTTGTTTTGCCAGGAATGAAGTGACGTCCAGGTCGTTACCTTCGATAGGCACACGGATGTCGTTGGCAGCCAGCTTGGTCTTTTCAGCTTCGCGGGCAACCTTAGTCATTGTCTGGACTGCTTCCAGCGGATATTTACCGTAAGCTGTTTCACCGCTAAGCATCAATGCGTCTGTGCGGTAATAGATTGCGTTGGCAATATCGGTTACTTCCGCACGGGTAGGGCGCGGATTCTTGATCATGGAGTGAAGCATCTGGGTCGCAACGATCACCGGCTTTTTCACTTCCACGCATTTGCGGATCAACACACGTTGGATTCCCGGAATCTTTTCGGCCGGAACTTCGATACCCAGGTCACCGCGGGCGATCATGATACCGTAAGCTACTTCCAGGATTTCATCGATATTGTCGACACCTTCCTGGTTTTCGATCTTGGCAATGATCTTGATCGGACTTTTATGTTCGTCCAGGATCTGTTGTATATCCAATACATCCTGTTTGTTTCTTACGAAAGAGTGAGCAATGAAATCCAGTTCGTTTTCAATCGCCCAAAGAATATTTTTACGGTCTTTCTCTGTCAGTGAAGGGAGGTTGATGCGTACACCGGGAACGTTCACGCTTTTGCGGCTTCCTAATGTAGCGTCGTTCTGCACTTCACAGAGCAGATAATCATCCTGTTTCTCGATGACTTTCAGTTCCAGGTCGCCGTCGTCGATCAGGACATCGCTGCCGATGGTCAGGTCGCCGACAAAGTTTCTGTATGAAACATAAATGCAATCACGGGTTGTCTCTTTTTCCGGATCACCGATTATCTTAACGGTGTCGCCGGTTGTAAAAGGTATTGGCTCTTTTGCCGTAGTGGTACGTACTTCCGGGCCTTTGGTATCCATCAATATACCGATGCGGTCGGATACTTCGCGTACATTTGTAACAACACGGTTTAAACCTTCTTCCATCATGTGGGCCGTATTCAGGCGCACAACATTCATTCCTGCATTGTACAGTGAGCGGACAAATTCCACATCACAACGTTGATCAGAAATTGTAGCAACAATCTTCGTATGCTTTAACATATACCTTAAATATTATAACCTATTATTTACTTTTTAGTCGTTGGCAGTTGGCTGCTGCATAAGCGCTTCGAGCGCCAGCCGGTATGAATCCAGACCGAATCCCAGTATAACCCCTTTGCAGGCAGCAGAGATCATCGATACATGACGGAATGATTCGCGTGCATGTACATTTGAAATATGTACTTCTATAACCGGAGTAGTCACTGCTTTTATGGCGTCGTGCAATGCAATGGATGTATGTGTATATGCTCCCGCATTCATTATAATCCCATCGTATTCAAAACCCGTTTCATGGATTTTGTCAATCATTTCGCCTTCTATATTACTCTGAAAGTAAGCAATTTCGCATTGGGGATACCGGGCGCGTAATTCGTCCAGATAACCTTCGAAAGAAGCATTACCATATACTGTTGGCTCGCGTTTGCCCAACAGGTTAAGATTAGGACCGTTAATAATCTGAATCTTCTTCATTTGCTGTAACTTTATTACCTTTGCACCACCTGGTACGGGCTGAAAATATCCGGCAAAGGTAATGATTTTATTTGATACATACATAATTGCCTGTGTACAATGCAACAAGGAAATAATATAATCGACAAATATAAGACCTGGCTCCGGCTGGAAAAGTCTCTATCTGCCAATTCGATAGAAGCTTACCTGACTGACCTGGACAAACTCATTCGCTTCGTGGAAAGTGAAGGGAAAGACTTTGCTACGATCTCTTATCAGGATTTACAGCAGTTCGTAGCCCAGCTGCGTGATATAGGAATCCATCCGCGTTCGCAGGCCCGCATCATATCCGGTATAAAATCGTTCTACCGCTTTCTTTTACTCGACGAGTATATAACAGCCGACCCGACGGAATTGTTGGAATCGCCCAAGATCGGATTGAAGCTGCCCGAGGTATTGACGGTCAATGAGATAAATGATATATTGGATACGATAGACCTTTCTTTGCCGGAAGGGCAGCGCAATCGGGCTATGCTGGAGGTGTTGTATAGCTGCGGCCTGCGTGTTTCCGAGTTGATCTCTTTGCGTTATTCGGATGTTTATTTTGATGAAGGTTTTATCAGGGTGGAGGGTAAAGGAAGCAAGCAACGCCTGGTTCCGATTTCTGAGACGGCTATCCGGGAGATAAAGAATTATCTGCTGGACCGTAACCGGATGGTGGTGAAAAAAGGATTCGAAGATATTTTATTCCTGAGTCGCCGGGGCACGGCTCTTTCCCGTATCATGGTTTTTCATATTATCAAGCAGCAGACGGAGATGGCAGGCGTTCATAAAAATGTCAGTCCGCATACGTTCCGGCATTCTTTTGCGACCCATTTGCTGGAAGGCGGTGCCAACCTGCGGGCTATCCAGGAGATGCTGGGGCATGAGAAGATAACGACTACCGAGATTTATACACATATCGACCGACAGTTTCTCCGGAAGGAAATACTGGAACACCATCCCCGGAGCCGTCGGCGGGAATGAGATGTATCATATATTATGAGAATGGATTCGTATAATATATGATATTTGATTCGCATAATATGTGAGATTATATTCTCATAATATATGATACGAATCTTATTATATTAGCTTTTCTATCCTTCCGATCAGTTCATCTCCCAGTGCCCGTTTGGTGCTGATATGTTCTTTTACGGCTGTGACGAACGGGTTTTGTTCGAAAGCACCGCGTACGACTTCGAAGTCCTCTTCTTTTTCTTTGCGTGTGCCGTCTACGCCGAAGCCGGTCATTGAGGTAAGGGAGAACTCCTTGCGGGCATCTTTGTAAAGCATCTCGTCCAGACCGATGACGGACGATTTCCAGAGTTCAACCAGTTCGATGATCTTTCCGGGGGTGATCTCACCTAGCTTGATTCCGTAGTATTCTTCTATTTTCTGATAGGCCCATGTCCATTCTATTTCATAATATGAATTATGTTGGTACTGGAAGAAGGCATTAATCTTTTCCAAAGAATTTATCCGGTGGCTCTCGATATCTTCTATCAAACTGTTTAATTGATCTTTCGGAAGGATCAGTCCGGACAGGTCAACCCATTCGCCGGTTCCTTCTTTGGCGGTTGGGGTCAGTTGTTTGCGGACTTCTTCTATGTTCTGGAACTGTGTGCTTTCTAGTCTTTTTATCAGAGAATTACCGAGAAATTTATTAATTGCCATTCCGTATAGTTTCAGTGCATTCTGTAAGGAAGAACCTTTAATACGGGCATTCTGATAGTAATATATTTCGGAAGTTTCTCCGACAAGGCTTTGTAGATTCTTTAAGATACCGACTGCTTTTATCATTTTCTGGATGGTGTAGGGACTCAACAGGTTGTAGTTGATCATATCCAGCTTGTTCGGATCGGTTCGCTTGTCACGTCTCGGCCATTTCTGGGCGTCACGAATGGTACCGACACTTCGCAGATTGATGCCCGGCACCAGATAAGTTTCGTCGTCTTTTTCAATCAGGTAGGAGAAAGGCATATCGGACGTGTCACTGTGATGGTGATGTCGGCCCATGATTAATGAAAAAGCACCGATACGTGCCGGCCAAAGTATATAAGAGTCGCTGGTCGTCTTGGAACCTCTTTCGACAATGCCTTGGTGAATCGGGCCTAACTTATACATATGATTGCTTTGATTCGAACCACTTCCGGCGTTCAGGAACGAATACATGCCGGCAATCAGGAGGCTACTCTTGTGCATGGATACCGTGAACGGTCCGGCGAAGATGGCACAGGCCTCTCCGTTTTCAAAAGAACAGTTGCTGAATAGCAGGGAGTCGTGTGCCGAAAAATTATGTGTCACATGGCAGGCTTGTCCGATGAAGCAACGGATGATCTTTGCCGCATCGGCAATGACTGCCCCTGATGAGATGATAAAATCCTGGGCGATCACGCTGTCACCGATATATACAGGGGCTTCTTTATTACTGTTCACTGTCCCGTTTTCCAAGCGTGTACAGTTCTCGATGGTAGCGTGTTGGCCTATGTTTACATTACGGATTGTCCCGGCATTGATTATCTTTACGTTCTCTCCGATCGTCCCGTAGTCGGAGGTGATGCTTTTGGTATAATCTGCAATCATTTCCTGTAGCCGTTCGATCAGTATCGGACGGTGGCGGTAAAGTGCGATTACATAAGCCAATGGGGCGGAAAGCTGATTGTAGATGGGGACTTCGCGGCCTCCGGTTTCGTTCAGCACTGAAACCTGTACGTTGTTGCCGAACGTACTTTCTCCTTCCACGACCATCACGTTGACATTTTCTATATAACAATTGTCTTTGATACGGTAGTTGGCAATGTAATTGTGGGTGTTCTCGATCAGGATATTATCGCCCAGCATGCAATTATGCAGTGTTGTATTTCTGAGTCCGCTATGTTTTCTTATTCCACCGGGGAGGGTGAACTCTTTCTCGAAATGTCCTAAAATAACTGTGCCTGAGAAATGTACATGATGGATATATCTGGTCTCGAAGGATAAAGGGACTAGCACCTGTCCCCAGTTTTCGGCATAACAACCCTGAGATTGCAATACCGCAATCTCTTCGGGTTGTAGGTTTCTGATTTTTTCCATTGGTCAACTTGTTTGTATTTCTATTGCTTTATTCTTCGTCGTATTGCTGGAAGAGAAAGTCATTGTATGGGAAACGGGTGATATGTATCTGTTTTACCCGTTCATATAACAATGCTTTCAACGCTTCTATGTTGGTACGTTCCTTGGCGGAGATAAAGATGCAGTTATCCTGCAACTTATTCATCCAGGTGCGTTTCAGCTCGTCCAGGTCGATATTTTCCCGTTTCCGCGGAGTCAGGTCGTCTTCGTCTTTCGGGACGAAGGTGAATGCGTCGATTTTGTTGAAGACCATGATCATCGGCTTTTCGGTCTTGTCGATTTCAGCCAGGGTCTTGTTTACCACTTCGATCTGTTCCTCAAAAGTCGGGTGGGAGATATCTACCACATGAACCAGCAGGTCGGCTTCGCGCACTTCGTCGAGGGTCGATTTGAACGATTCGACCAGTTCGGTGGGCAATTTGCGGATAAAACCAACAGTGTCTGACAACAGGAACGGCAGGTTTTCAACGATTACCTTTCTTACTGTCGTGTCGAGTGTGGCGAACAGCTTGTTTTCGGCAAACACATCGCTTTTGCTCAGTTGGTTCATCAATGTTGATTTACCGACATTGGTGTATCCGACCAGGGCGACGCGGACCATCTTGCCACGGTTTTTCCGTTGCACGCTCTTTTGCTTGTCGATATCCACCAGGTCACGTTTCAGCTTGGCTATTTTATCCAGGATGATACGCTTATCGGTTTCCAGCTGGGTTTCACCCGGCCCGCGAAGGCCGATACCCCCTTTTTGCCGCTCCAGATGGGTCCAGCCCCTGACCAGTCTTGTCATGAGATGCTGCAACTGGGCCAGCTCGACCTGAACCTTGCCCTCATGGCTTTTGGCTCGCTGCGCGAAGATATCGAGAATCAGGCTTGTCCGGTCGACGACATTGACTTCAAGACGCTTTTCAAGATTGCGCTGCTGTGCCGGCGAGAGGGCGTGATTGAAAATAACGACGTCTGCCTTGTACAAATGGACAGCGGCTACGATTTCATCGACCTTTCC
>ERZ839767.4578-NODE-4578-length-13852-cov-3.180112_pt1 | contig 13852 bp, 20 predicted proteins | sample MGYA00519879_ERZ839767 | MGnify/ENA primary metagenome ERZ839767 (study PRJEB31850, sample SAMEA3708852) | human gut metagenome | biome: human gut; feature: human-associated habitat; material: faeces | place: China | collected 2014 ...
TCCGGCTGATGCCATAATAGTTGTATCTGATATAGGTGAACAGTGGTCACCACATACTGCTCCAGCCATACATGCTGATATTGATATGATCATCATAGTCTTATCTGTACCTGCAAATGTTCCAACAACAATAGGAATAAGTATTCCGAATGTTCCCCAGCTTGTACCTGTTGCAAATGCAAGGAATATAGCTACAATAAATATAATAGCAGGAAGAAAATTAAGGAATCCTACAGACAATCCTCCAACAAGTCCTGCAACATATTCTTTAACACCAAGGCTGTCAGTTGTTGCTTTAAGTGTCCATGCAAATGTTAATATGAGAATAGCAGGAACCATAGCTTTAAAACCTTCAGGAATACATGAGAAACAATCATTGAAGGTAAGTATTTTTCTTACTACATAGAATAATATTGTAAGCATCATGGCAAAAAAGCTTCCCATCATAAGGCCAAAGGACGCATCACAATTAGAAAATGCGGTAACAAATGGAGTTCCATCAAAGAATCCGCCTGTGTATATCATTCCAATAACACAGCATATAATAAGGCTTATTATAGGAAATACAAGATCAATAACCTTTCCGTTTCCTCTTATTACTTCTTCAACATCATCTATAAGACTATTTGGAAATCTGACAGAACGTTGAGTTGTTGATGGAATTATAGGTATTTTAAAACTATTCATAGTAAACCTCCTAATTACTATTATAAACATTTTGGTAAGTTACGTATGTACCCCATTTTGAACGACAATTGAAACACATACAATAAATATTCTTTAATATATTATAAAGTAGAAAGAAAAAAAAGTCTGTCGAAATTTGTATGTTAATTTCGACATAATTTGACAGATTTGAGAATAAAAGGAGGAAGTTATTATGGCAAATCATGCAGAAAATGAAAAGAAACCAATTTATAAAAAATGGTGGTTTTGGATAATTATTATAGTAATAGGAATAATTATAGGTACATCACAAAATAATAATACTGTTGATACTTCAACTAATAATTATCAAAAAAATAATTCAGTAGAGGTTACTATTGTAGATTTCAGTACTATGTCAAAAGAAGAAGTAAAAGCATGGATAGATACGAACAAGATTAATGGTAAAATAACAGAAGAATATTCAAATGATATTGAAAAAGGAAAATTTATTAGTCAAAGTATTTCAGCAAATACAGTAGCGCATCAAGGTGATAAAATTACTGTAATATATTCATTAGGAAAAGAACCTACTACAGAAGAAAAAAATGCATTAAAAAAAGCAGAAAATTATTCTAATTCATTACATATGTCTAAAAAGGGAATTTATAATCAATTAACTTCATCAATAGAAGGATTTACAAAAGAAGCTGCACAATATGCAATAGACAATATAGATGTAGATTGGAATAAGAATGCTTTAGAAAAAGCAAAATCTTATCAGACAAGTATGAGTATGTCTAGTAAAGCAATTTATAATCAACTAGTATCATCAGTAGAAGGATTTACAAAAAGTGAAGCACAATATGCAATAGATCATTTAGGAGATTAATGTAAAGAAGGGAATTTATTATGGAAACAACTGAAACAAAAACAAAGTTTTGTAAACATTGTGGTGAAAAAATACCAGAAGATGCAATAATATGTACAAAGTGTGGAAGACAAGTTGAACAAATTAGTTCATCAAATCCAAATATAGTAATTAATAACACGAATACAAATACTAATAGTAATATAAATCATTGTATTACTGGAAAAACTAAAAATAAGTGGATTTCATTAGCGTTGTGTATATTTACCGTATGTGGGCATAAATTTTATGAAGGAAAAATTGGAATGGGAATAATATATTTATTTACGGTTGGATTATTTGGAATAGGTTGGTTTATAGATATAATAGCACTATTATTTAAACCAAATCCATATTATGTTTAATATTTAATTAAAGATAGCACTTACAGAAATGTAGGTGTTTTTTTATATACAAGTTTAGTGTAATGGTAGCACAACAGTCTCCAAAACTGTTTGTAGTGGTTCAAATCCATTAACTTGTGCCATTTTTAGAATTAGAGCTTTAAATAGGCTCTTTTTTTATTGCAAAAATTATGGTCGACGGACCTTAAACGGGGGAGGTTCCAATATGGAAGACGAAAAAAAAGAAAATGTAGATACTCAAACTACAACAGATAATACTCAAAAAGAGCAAAAAGCTGAAAACAAAAATGAGGGTGAGAAAACTAAAAAACAAGTAGCACAAAAAGGTGACGACGGTTCAATAGTTTTTAAAAATCAAGATGAGTTAGATGGATTTATCAGAAGAATGTATGCCAAAGGTGCTGAAAAAGCAGAACAAGGTGAAACTTCTAAACAAGTTCAAGACACTCAAAACAAACAAGAAGACAAAGGACAAGAAGAGCAAAAAGAGACTGCTCAAACAGACTATACTGACAAAATAGCACTTGCTATGGCCAAAGCAGGGGTTGATGTTAAGAAAGTTGAAAGAGCAGCAAGATTAGTTGATATGTCAAAAGTTCTAGAAAACGGTGTATTAGATGCTAAGAAACTAGAAGATGAAATCAACGCAGTAATTTCTGAATTTCCTGAGTTAAAAATAGCAAAGGAAGAAGAAAAAGAAGAAAAAGGATTTAAATTCGGAGCAACACAGAGCAACTCTGACGAAAATCAAAAAAACAAAAAGCCTGTAGCCACAAAAAGATGGAACAGGTTTAATTCATTTTAGGAGGTAATTAATTATGGCATTAAATTATGCAGAGGTATGGTCTCCAGACCTATTAGAAATTATGGAGCAAGAATCTTTAACTTCACCATTCGTAACTACAGCAGTTAAATGGTTAAGTGCAAAAACATTTCATTTTACACAAATGAGCACAAGTGGTTATAAATCACACAGCAGACTAGGTGGATGGAACAAAGGAACATTTGCACAAACTGATGTACCTTTCACATTAACACACGATAGAGATATTCAATTTATGATTGACAAAATAGATGTAGATGAAACAAATGAAACAGCATCTATTAAAAATATTTCAGAAGTATTCCACAAAACACAACAAATACCAGAAATGGATGCATACTTCTATTCTAAAGTTGCTACAGAAGCACAAAAATTAGAAGGATATCATAGCTCAACAGCATTGTCTTCATATACAAAAGAAAATGTATATGGAAAATTAAAAGCAATGTTAAGTGCTGGAAAATTAAGAAGATATGTAGCAAAAGGTGCATTAATTGCATATGTAAATTCTACAATTATGGATTTATTAGAACAATCTACAGACTTCACAAGAAAAATAGAAATGACACAAATTGCAGAAGGTGGAATTGGTATAGAAACAAGAATTACAGATATTGATGGCGTAACATTAATAGAAGTAATTGATGATGAAAGATTCTATGATAAATTTGATTTTACTGATGGATTTACACCAGTTGCAAGTACATCTCATAAAATCAATGTATTAATAGCATCTCCACTAACTGTTAAAACAGTACCAAAGATTGCAAGTATTTATTACTTTAATCCTGGTCAACACACAGAAGGAGATGGATATTTATATCAAGATAGAAGTTTATCTGATACATTTGTATTCCCAAACGGAAAAGATAATAAAATTGACAGTATATATGTTGATGTTGATACTGAAACATATAGTGCTGCATAGGAGGTTCTAAATGGCTAAAATAAAAATAGAAAAAGATAATGCAATATTATCTATAGAAGAGGAAGAATTATTACAATATGAAGCTAGAGGTTTTTCTAAATTAGGGGCTGCTAAAAAAGTGGCTTCTAAAGATTTAGAAAAAGAATTAAAGAAAATTGCAAAAGTTAATGAAGAATTAACAGCAAAAATAACAAAAATTGAAGAAGAAAAGACAGAGTTAGCAAAAGTTAATGAAGAATTAACAGCAAAAATTGCAGAATTAGAAAAGAAAGAAAAATAAGAGGTGTTGCAAATGATAAATGTTTATGCAACAAAAGAGGATTACTCAAAATATGGTTCTAAAGTATTAGAAGATGAAGAAATAGAAAAATATTTGGAGTTTGCCTCAATAGATATTAACAAAGCTACATTGACAAGAATTGAAAGAAGAGGATTTGATAATTTAACAATACAACAAAAAGATTTAATAATCAAAGCAACTTGTTTACAAGCAGAATATATAAAAGAAGAAGGCATATATGATGATAATAGTATATCTAGTTATTCTATAGGTGGAGACTTAACAGTAAATGAAAAGGAATCACAAGATATGGCAGATAAACTAAATATATCAAAATTAGCCTTTTTCTATTTAAAAAGAACAGGATTAACAAATAGGATTATATGATAAAAAGGTTAAATCCAAAACACTTGGAAAGATTATTAAATAATAAATGTGATGTAGTTATATATCAAGAAGGCTTATCAGAAGATGGTGAGCCTTTAACTTCTTTGAATTTAGAAAATCAAAAATGTAGATTTGTTGAAACAACTAAAATTATAATTAGTTCAGATGGAAGAAAGATTCAACTTGTGGGAAAAGTAATATTACTTGGAGATATAGCACCAACTATAAAGAAAATAAGTGGTGGACAAGTAATAATAAATGACATAGAATATGAAATTTATCAAGCAAGTAGACCAAGAAACCCAGATGGAACAGTTCATCATACAACATTGGAGTTGGTTTAATATGAAAATAACATATAATACTAAAAATATAAATGAATTATTAGAAAATGCAAGATTAGCATTGATAGATACTGCAGAAGCGGTAAAAACAGATTTAATTCAAAGTCAAATAATGCCATTCGATACTGGTACAATGCAAAATGATAGCACTTTTATAGATGATAAAAAAGTTATAAAAGGAGTTGCTAGAATAGTTGTAGATACAGTATATGCAAGAAAGGTTTATTTCGACCCAGAAATACATATAAAACAAGGTAAAAATCCTAATGCTAAACAGTATTACTTTGATGATTATATTAGTGGAAGCAAGAAAGATTTACCAATAAAATATTATAAACAAATGTTAAAAAGGAGAAATGGATAATGATAGCAAGAATTAGTGTATCTAAAATAAGAGATTATTTAAAAACTATTATTACAGACTGCCCCAAATGGTATATAGGACAAATGGATGAAAATCAAGATAAAGCAATTGCTTTGTATGCTAATCGTAGACAATTAGAAGATAATTCTAAATATAAAAAGTTGAAAAGTTATGGAATATTACCAGTTACATTACTGTTAAGATGGACTAAAAATTATAATATGGCTGAAACAATGGCCAATAAGATTTATGAACTATTAGACTGTAGTTCTTTTTTTATTGATGATTATAATTGCTCAATTGAGTGTTTATATAATGGACCTATTGATTTAGGTGCAGATGAAAACAATATTTACAAGTTTTCAATAGAATTAAATTTATTATATAGAAAGGGTGAAAAATAATGGCAGCAAAAACAGGAGTATATCCAGTATATGAAAATCAATTCCAAGTTGGTGCTACTAAAGAAGCTTTAACTGATATAGCTGATATGGAAAGTTTTTCAGTAAAATTAGACAATGGAGTAGAAGAATGGAATCCATTAGATCAAAAAGGATGGGTTAGAAGATTAATGACTTCTAAATCAGTTACTATTTCAATATCTGGAAAAAGAAACTTTGGAGATACTGGAAACGATTACGTAGCAGGATTAGCTTTAAAAAACGGCAGAGATGTCGAAGGATGTTTACAATGGACATTTCCAAATGGTGCAAAATTAGTATTTGAAAATGCAATATTTAACATAACAAACTGGGGAGCTGGAAAATCAACAGAAGTTATTCCGTTAGAATTTGATGTAATGTCAAATGGAAAACCAACATACACAGAAGCATCACCACAAAGTATTGAAACAACACAAGCGGTAAAAAAATAAGATATTAAAAAGTAAGAGGCCTTTAAAGGCCTCTTATAAATATATTTAGGAGGAATTTAAAATGGCAAATATAGATATTAGTTCAAAATTAAGTCATGAACCACAAACAATAACAATAGCAGAAGGCAAAACATATGAAGTAGACTGCGGAGCAGAAACAATGTTAAAAGCACAAGATTTATTTAAAAAAGATGATAGTTTAGATGGATTATTTAAAGCTATAGAATTATTACTAGGAAAAGAAGCATTAGAAGAAATAAAAGGAATGAAAGTAAAAGTTGCAGATTTAAAAGTCATTATTATAGCAATAATGGCACAAGTAAATGAAATTACTTACGAGGAAATGGAAAAACGATTTCAAAACAAATAATGAAACAGAATTATGGTACGACATGGAAGAAGACTGGCCTTTGATTGAGGCAAGTTTAGCAAAACAATATGGAATAAGAATAAGAAAAGAAATAGACACAATGAGTTATGCAGAATTGTGTAATCTTATATCTGGGTTGATGCCAGATACACCACTGCGGAAACATTGTTCAAATTCGCAGTGAAGATGATGAAGAAATGTTAAAAAACTTCACACAAGAGCAAAAAAATATAAGATGGAAATATAGAAATAAATTATCAAAGAAAATGAGCAAAGAAGATTATGAAAAAGTTATTACAGAATTTCAAAAAGCATTTAAAGAAATGGCTGGTGATAACAAATGACAGAAGTAAGATGCCCTAATTGTAATCAACTTTTATTAAAGGTTGAAAAATGCAAGGGTGAAATAAAATGTATAAGATGTAAGAAAACAATTAAAATTGATATAGATGAAAAAGACAGAGTGAGCAACACAACCATTAGTGGTGAGTAGTTAGCCAATACCTGCTTTTATCCTAAAAAAGAGGGGAGGAGTAGGTTTATGAGTACAAATGTAGGTGCTGTCGATTTTGAATTATTATTAAATTCAAATCCATTTAACAAAGGATTAAAAGATACAACAAATACAATAAAAAGTTCAGGAATAGAGAACTCATTAAAGAAAATTGGTAAATTAGCAGTAGCAGCATTCTCTGTTAAAGCAATAGTAAATTTTGGTAAAGAATGTATTGATTTAGGTTCTGATTTAACAGAAGTGCAGAATGTTGTTGATGTTACTTTTGGAAGTTTAAATACAGAAGTAAATAGGTTTGCCGAGAATACAATTACTCAATTTGGTTTGGGTCAAACTGTAACTAAAAAGTATGTTGGTACATTTGGTGCGATGGCAAAAGCATTTAATTTTTCGAATAAAGAAGCATTAGCAATGTCAGAAACATTAACAGGATTAACAGGTGATGTTGCTTCTTTTTATAATTTATCAAGTGATGAAGCTTATACAAAATTGAAGTCAGTATTCACTGGAGAAACAGAAACATTAAAAGACTTAGGTGTTGTAATGACACAAAATGCACTTGACCAATACGCATTGGCAAATGGTTATGGAAAAACAACGTCTAAAATGTCTGAACAGGAAAAAGTGGCTTTAAGATATAAATTTGTATTAGATAAATTAAATATAGCTAATGGAGATTTTGCAAGGACAAGTGATAGTTGGGCAAACCAAACAAGAGTATTAAGTTTAAGATTCAATGAATTAAAAGCGGCATTAGGACAAGGTTTTATTAACATATTTACGCCGATAGTAAAAGGAATAAATATGGTACTATCTAAACTTCAAGTGTTGGCAAATGCTTTTAAATCATTTACAGAAATGATTTTTGGAAATGCTGGTGGAGATGATAGTTCTAACTCAGTTTCAAACTTAGCTTCTGATGCATCAAAAGCAAGTGATGCTGTAGGCAGCATAGGAGACAGTGCAAAGAAGACCAAAAAGGATTTATTAGGATTACGTGGAATAGATGAAATTAATAATTTAACAACAAGTAGTGATGATAGTTCTTCAAGTAGTGGTGCTGGAAAAATTGATACATCTGGATTAGGAGATTTAACCAATTCATCAATGCAACAAGCTAATACACAAATGGATAATTTTATTAAAAAAGCAAAAGAATTATTTTCAATATTTAAAGAAGGGTTTAATGATGCTTTTGAAAATACAAATTTTGATGGAATAATAAATTCTTGTGAAAGGATAAAAACAGCATTAATAGAAATTTTTACAGATTCGGATATAGATGAATATGCAAGAGAATGGGTAGACACAGTTTTATATAATATGGGTAGAATGACAGGAAGCGTTGCAAGTGTTGGAGTCACTATTGCCGACAATCTATTGGGTGGATTTGCAAATTTTTTAGAACAGAATGAAGAAGATATACAAGAACATATTATGAATATATTTAGTATTTCATCAGAAAGCTGGGATTTACTAGGAGATATTTCAGAAACATTTGCTGATATTTTTGCTGTGTTTAGAGGACCAGAAGCAAAACAATGCACCGCAGATATAATTGCTATATTTACTGATGGAATATTAGGAGCATATGAAATAGTTGGAAAATTTACAAATGATATTTTGTATATTATAGCACAACCTTTCATAGAAAATAAAGATTTAATAAAAGAAGCATTAGAGGGACTATTTGAACCAATTTCAAGTGTTTTAGAAACAATAAAACAAGGAATACAAGATACTTTTTCAAAATTTTGGGAGGTATATGATACTTATATTAGACCAGCAGTAGAAAATATTAAAGATGGTTTTTCAAGTATTTTAGAAACAATCCTTATTGTTTGGAATGAAAATATAAAGCCAATACTAGATGAATGGGCTCAAAAATTTGATGAATTATGGACACAACATATTCAACCTATGGTTGATAGCTTTTTAGAATTTGTAGGAAAGGTAATTAATGGATTATCAGAACTATGGAATAAATGGTTAGTACCTATAATAAATTGGATTATAAAAAATGTAGTTCCAATTGTTGCTCCAATTATAAAAGAAATAGGAAATACAATAATGAATGTATTTGGTAAAATAGGAGATATTCTTAAAGGCTTTTGGAATACATTAAGTGGAATTATAGACTTTATAGTTGGAGTGTTTACAGGGGACTGGAAAAAGGCATGGAATGGCATTAAAGAAATCTTTAGTGGTATTTGGCAAATTATAAAAGGCATTTTTGGTAGTATTTGGGAAGCAATAAAAGGTATAGTAAGGACAGCTATTGAAGCGGTAAAAGGCGTTATTCAATTAGGATTAAATGTTATTAAATCAGTATGGCAAAACGTTTGGAATGGAATTAAGAATTTTGCTTCTAATGTATGGAATAGTATCAAAGGAATATTCTCAGGAGTAGGAAGTTGGTTTTCAAGTAAATTTCAAGAGGCTTATTATGGTATAACAAGAATATTTAGTAATATAGGTTCATTCTTTAGTGGAGTTTGGAACAGAATAAAATATACTTTCAGTAGTTTAGGAACGAGTATAGGAAATGCAATTTCTGGTGCAGTAAGAAGCGGAATTAATGGTGTTATTTCCATGATAGAAAGAACTGTTAATAGGGCAATAAGCTTGATAAATGGAGGAATAAATTTAATAAATAAAATACCAGGAGTTTATGTAGGACATGTTCCTTCTTTATATTTACCACGATTAGCACAAGGTGGATATGTAAAAGCAAACACACCACAACTTGCAATGATAGGTGATAATAGGCATCAAGGCGAAGTTGTAGCACCAGAAGATAAACTACATAGCATTATGTCAGAAGAATTATCAAAATTTCAAGGAAATGGAAATAATAGTGAAGTGATTTCATTACTAAAAGAAATATTGAAGTATTTGAGAAATTCTAGCGGAGATACAGTATTAAATATTGATAATATAGAATTAGCAAGAACAGTAATTAAAGGAATGAAAGCATTACAAGCAAAATCAGACAAACCAATATTAGATTTTATTTAGAAAGGGAGCAGGAAAATGTCAATATTACAAGTAAATGGAGCAGAAATAACTGCTCCTAAAACGTGTAAAATAGGTATATCAGATCAAGATTATAATTCTGATACTGATTCAAATGGAAATTTACATAGAAATAGAGTTGCAATAAAAAGAAAAATATCAAATGAATGGGGTCCTCTTACTTGGACTGAAATAAGTAGAATATTAACATCTATAAAGGATGTTTTTTTTAATGTTACTTATCCAGACCCACAAACTGGAAAATATGAGACAAAAAGAATGTATGTAGGAGATAGAACTTCTCCTATTGCAGTTTTACAAGATGATGGAAGTATCATGTGGGAAGGATTAACAGCGGATTTCGTAGAAAAGTAGGTGATTAGATGTATATTATAAACCCATATTATTTGGAAGCATTATACAAAGAAGATAGAAGAACAAGAGCAAGAATAAAAATAAATGATATTACTATAAACAATGAAAATATAAAAAACATAAAATATGATTTGAGTATTAATGATAGTGAAAAATTTACAATAGGTGGAGTATATGGAGCTACTGCAACTGTTACATTATTAAATTATGATAATGAATTTGACAATATAAAATTCGAAAATAAGGAATTTAATATAGAATTATGTGTTGCAATAGAGGACTTATATACAGTAGGACAATTAAATACAGAATTAGTGAAAATAGTAAATACATTAAAGATAAAACAAGTATCTTCATTATGGATTCCACAAGGTATTTTTTATGCAACTGATATTAAGAAAAATGAAAATAAAACTATTACAATAAAACTTATAGATAAAACCAAATATTTAGAAGATGAGTATATATGTAATTTAACACCACCGTTTACATTAAAACAATTATACGATGATGTTCACAAGCAAGTACAAATAATATCTGATACAACTACATTTTATAATCAAGATAAAGTAATAGATAAAGTACCAGAACGGATATACATATAAACAAATACTAGGTTATATATCTGAATGTGCTTGTGGATTTTATATATTAAACAGACTTGGAAATGGGGAATTAAGAACATATGGATTAGAAAGTGTAAAATCTATTTCAAGGGGAAAATATAAACAATTTTTACCATCAGAAAATTATATTACAATTAAAAAAATAAAATATGCAGGAAGTAATATTATTGGAGCAGAAAAAGGCTATGTTTTAGAGTTAGAAGAAAAGAATCCTTTTATAAATGATGTTATAGCTCAAAGTATACTACTAAAAATGCAAGGTTTTACCTTTATACCATATACATATAAAGCTACAATTTCAGATTTTGCAGTAGATGTAGGAGATATGTTCGATATAACTAATACTAATGATGTTAAATATTTAACATATATAATGGGAAATACTTGGGAATTTGATGGTTCTGTTACTCAAACTTGGGCAGCAAAAGGAGAGAACGAATTAAATAACACTTATTCATCTAAAGGACCAATAAGTCAACAAATAGAAAACATAATAAAAGAGCAAATACCTAATGCAAAACAAGAAGCGGTAGAAAAAGCAACAGAATTATTAACTAAATTTAATGGTGGATATGTAGTAAAAAAAGATGGTGAATTATTTATTTCAGACAATGAAGATATAGACAAAGCACAACATATATGGAGATGGAATATCAATGGATTAGGATATTCTAGCAAAGGAATTGATGGACCATATGGTTTAGCTATAACAATGGATGGAAAAATAGTAGCTGATTTTATTACTACTGGAACAATGTCTGCTGAAAGAATAAATGGAGGAACTTTAAAATTAGGTGGAAACAATAACACGAATGGTTCTATTCAAGTTGTAGATGCAAATGGAAAAGATTTAGTTACTATTAGTAAAGATGGGTTGATACTTTCTAATGGAACAAAGCTAATAGGAAACGGTGGTGTTTTATCAAATTTACAATTTTTAGCTAAGGGAATTTCAGAAGTTAATGGAGATTCTAAAAGTGCTGGGGAATATTGGTGGTTAGGTTTTATACCTGGCTATGTTTCTAGTGCAGATAAATATAGTTTGTATATTGATATATCTGTACCAAGTAATTTTACAATAACGTCTGCATATTTAAAATTAAGGCACATTCCAACAAAAACAAGTATGAAAAGTGGTTCTACAGTTTATGGATATGCTAGAAATGTTAAATGCTATATAGCAGAAATTTCAAATAATGTTTATGTTCAAGGTGAAGAACAAAGCGAATATAAATCAGAATTTGGAGGGATTTATTATAATGAAATAACAGGTTGTTTTAATAACTCAAATAATAGTTTTACTCCAGCAGTTCCAAGTGCAAATAATTTGAAAGTGACAGAAATCGTTTCAAAAGATATAGCTAGTAAAATACAGAAAAATTGCAGAATAAAAATAGCTACAACGAACTCAATACCTTCTGCTGAAAAGGATTGTTTTGCACAAACTGGTTTTGTTTGGGCTGCAATAAATATATATGGATATTTACAATAGGAGGGAAAATAAATGTCTAAATTTACAGATTTTTTAAATTTATTTATGTGGGACTCTATAGAAGATTCAGAAGAAGAATTTAATATAGATAAAGCATTAAATGATAATTGGAAGAAAATAGATACAAAAGTAAAAACACACGTTACTAGTGTAAATGAAGAAATTAATAATTTTAAAGAAGAAACAAATCAAAAAATAGAAAATATCCAAGCACTTCCAACAGGCGGAACAAAAGGACAAGTCTTAACAAAACAAAGTGAAACCGAAGGAGATGCTAATTGGGAAGATATAGAAGCAAACGAAGTATTTGTAGGAAACGAAGAAGAAGCACCAGAAACAGCAAAGATAATAGTAGAAGATGAAGACTTTGAAGAAGGCTCAACACTAAGCAAAGCAGAGGTATATGTAGGAGCAGAAGAGCCGACAACTGGGGAAAAGGTGTGGTTTAAGAATGATGATAATTCAATATATGTAAGAAATAACGGAGTGTATGAAGAATTTATAAAGAAAAGTGAAGAAGTATATTCAACAGAAGAGCAAGTAATTGGAACTTGGATTGATGGAAAACCGTTATATAGAAAAGTAGTTGAAATGGGGAATATGACAAAAGATAATTATAAAATGAAAGCACATAATATTCAAAATATGAAATATGCAAGAATAGTGGATGTTTCTATGCAAAGAGGTAATCAAAGTAGTGGCAATTTTCAATTATTTTCTGTTGGAAATGTTGGTGGAAAGTATAATGACACACAAGTCGGATTTGATACATATATAGATTCAAATTGTGTATATGTATATTGCAATGGAGATAGAACATTATTCGTTGGAACAGCAATTATTGAATATACTAAAACCACAGATTAGGAGGAAGTTATGAAAATAAAAAAGAAAAACACAACAATACCGATAAATGGAAAAATCGTAGATACAGAAAATGTAGAAGATAAAACAAGTAATGCACCAAGTTTGAGATTGGTGGGAGAGATGATAAAAGAAAATTATTCTACAGAAGAGAGAGCAATTGGAACATGGATAGACGGTAAGACACTTTATAGAAAAGTAGTAAGTGCTAAATTTGGAACAGTAGTACAGGATACAGAAACAACAGTAGAAATTTTACTAAAAGATGTAAATTTTGTTCTTGTTGATAAGTATTGGATTGATAGAATTACAGTGGCTAATGCAACAAACCAAGGACCTAATCAAGATGCAATATATCAAAGATACACAAGCAATTCTAATAATCAATCTTCTATAAGATTTGCAAGCAAACAAAGTTGGGCGAGTAATTTAACTGTTTATGCAGTAATAATATACACAAAAACTACAGATTAGGAGGAAAATTATGAAAGTAAGAAACTCAAAAGGAGAATTAAAAGAATTAGTAATAAAAGCAAATGATAGCATACCAGCAAATTCTGTAATTGAATACGAGGGAGATGTAGTGCCTGAGGGGTATGAAAAAGTTGAAGATGAAGTTATATTATATGAAAATCAAGATGGAAATGATAGTTATGAAATAGATTTATCTGATACA
>ERZ839767.4580-NODE-4580-length-13849-cov-20.534000_pt1 | contig 13849 bp, 10 predicted proteins | sample MGYA00519879_ERZ839767 | MGnify/ENA primary metagenome ERZ839767 (study PRJEB31850, sample SAMEA3708852) | human gut metagenome | biome: human gut; feature: human-associated habitat; material: faeces | place: China | collected 2014 ...
ATCATTCATAAGTGATACTGAAGGTGCTGTGTTATAATCCTTACCATTATTTGTTACTGCTGTTTTTGATGCATTTGTATATAAACTAATAATAGTGTCTGCTGCTGGTTCTTTTTGAAGACTAGCAGTACAATCTACTGATATACTAAGAGATTCATTAGATATATTACCTAGTTCTTCACTATTATCAAGCCATACATATACTGTATATATTTGCTTAGTTTGTTCTAGATATAGATTTTTTAATATTGTTACTTTTGAACCGGATGTAGTACCTTTTAAGGATCCTGTACTAAGTACATTACCATTATTTACTACAGCATATTTAAGCGCAGGACTATTTTTTAAATTAGTACCTATAGTATTAACAGTTAAATCTATTTTACCGTATATATCATAAGAGTCGTCTTTCTTCCAAAATTCAATATCGCTACTTGCTCCGCTTTCATAAGAAGTACTAGGATTTAAAGTAGCGGCAGTTATATCGGTACCTTTAACATAATTAATATAATATGCTAGTCCATGTGTTGTTGTATTTACTCCAATATTTTTAGATAACTGAGCTTTATATAAAGCATAAGTACCACTTACTATTATTGTTATCACTAATACACTTAAAGAAATTATCATAAATAGTTTACTCTTTTTCACAATATTCACCTTACTTTTCTACTAATACAATGATATCATAATATAAAAAAAAGTGCAATAAACTCACACTTTTTTCTTGAGTATTTTTTTGATTATGTAAAATAATATTGTAATAAATGTATAGAATATTATTACTAAGATACTTCCTATTATACTGGTATTTTCTACTCTTACTATTAAGGTTAATAATACTAATATTAAGCATAATATTATATTTTCGTAAATAATATTTAAAATATTACTAAAATTATTTAAAATGCTTATTTTTAACTTTTTATTTATAAATATAATACTAATAATTGTACTAGTAGCCATACCTATTATTATAGATAATACACTACCAAAATATAGACTACTACCCATACGATAACTGGCATTAATAAGTGGTATTTCAAATACTAGTTTAATTATTAATCCACTTAATAAGGATATTTTATTTATTTTACTACTGGTAACTTTTATACTTATATCCATTACATAATTATATAATGTATAAAAGAATATTAATACTACTAAATCAAACAGAAAATTATTATTACTAAATAGTATTTTACAAATAGGACCTGATATTATCATTAAAAGTATTGTTATTGTAATCAAATAATTAGATACTTTAATTATTTGATTACTAAAATTATCGCTATTTACTTCAAGATGTTTTTTTAATATATAACTAATATATTTTATAAAGTATATTCCATAGAAGTATACATTAACTATAATTATACTTGTATTTTCATAACTATAATTATATTTATTAATTAAAGTATAATATAGTATTATTATTGATGTATATATATAGCCTTCTTTAATAAGATTATATATAGTTATACTTTTATTAATATCTAATATACTTCTTATTATTTCTTTATAATTATATTTTTCTCTTACTTTTACTTTATTTTTTCTTAATATAAAGATATATAGTAATAACATTATTATAATAAATATCATTATATTTACTGAGTATAACAGTAATACTTTAATATAATCATCTAATTTAAATACTTGATATAAAAGTATACTTGATATACTATTTATTAATAATAGTAATAATAAATATATATTAAATAATTTATTACCCAGTTTTTTATATTTTGTATATTCTAGAAATATACTTGTTATTTTAATTATAATTATAGTTAAAGTAAATAATACTCCAAGTACATTTATTATATTTAATCCTTTAATAGACATAACACTACCTATTAAGAATGATAATGCACTAAATACTATAAATAATAAACTAATAAATATAATTGTTATTTTATATATTTTATATTTATTTTTATACTTTTCTAATGTACTTTTTATATTTAATTCTGAAAATATATTATATAGTAATATACTTAGACTAGAGCTTAATACTAAATTTAATATATTACTATTCTTAGTAATGTAGTTTAATAGTACTAAAAATAACATAAATAGTAAATATATAATATTAATTTTCTTTTTCATTACTCACCTACAATTAAATTATATATTAAATATTAAATTTTTGCAATTTTTTTTAAAAAATGGTTGCTATTTTTTTAATGTTGTTGTATAATCTATATTGACTGATGTCTTGGTAGCTCAGCTGGATAGAGCAATCGCCTTCTAAGCGATCGGTCTGGAGTTCGAATCTCCACCAGGACACCACTTTAAATATTAAAGCCTTATAAAATAAGGCTTTTTTATTTTACTTTTCACCTATTTTGGAGTAATTAAAAAATACTAGAGTTTATTATTCTAGTATTTTTTTTAATTAGTTTGAACAGCAGTCACATTAGCTTTAACAATAATATTTTTACTATCAATATCATCATTAGCCTTATTTCCATCTATATAAAATATTATTAGATAATCTTGTCTTGTACCGTCATCAGCAAGTGCTTTTTCATAGACAGTTCTACTACCAGAACTTGGAATAGTATCTGTAGCTAAAATATCAAAAGTCATATTTTCTAGCGTTCTTGCATCAACTCCAGAAAATAGGGATGCATCATAACTTGCTACTACATAATTTAGTGCTCCAGAACAACTACCCGAAGCATTATATATGCTTGGTATTAAATCTGCATTTAATTGAATGGATAATTTGGCTTTTACTTTTGTGCATTTTGGATCTTTGCTAGCACTTAAATTAGTTACAGCCATTCCTCTTTTTATTGTAATCTTATTATTAGATATTAATTTATTAGCATCTACAAGTAGCATATCATCAGTAACTAAATTACCTTCGGTATAATTAATATTAAAACAAGCTGTATTACCACTTATATTTATTCTACTACTTTCCCAAGTAAACCAAGCAAAAGTAAATCCTGCGATCAATATAACAAATAGTACTATACCAATAATAGTTCCAATTATTTTAATTTTTTTATTTTCCTTCATAGATATCTCCTACTCTTTCTATTTAAGTATATCATTTTGAAGTTTATTAGTCAATTGAAAGAAAATATTTTTTATTTCAAATCACTTAATGTTAAAGCATATACCTCATTATTATTAACATAAAAAGATACTGTTTCTAAATTATTATATATATCATTCATAGAAAGTCCTATTGTGTATATAACTTCTTCAAGTATTTTGTTACTATCTGGATCACTTAATAATAGTTCATTGAAATTTAATTTTAAATTATTACCTTCTAATTCATAGTCATTTAATACTACACCGGCATTTAAATGACTCATTAAATTTGTTTCATATATTGGAGAACTACTTAATTCTTTAATTATTACTTTTACCGGTTCTATTTCCTCTTTATTTATATATTTAGTTACTGGTACATAATAATTACTATCGTTATATTTATTTACATAATATACCGTATATGAATCAATATTATTAATCGTTGTTAATTCATATTCTTTATTTATACCATAACTTCTATCTAATACTGAAGGAATTATTTTTTTGCTATGTGGAAGATTTGTTAATATATTTCCTTCTACTTTAATTATTATTTTATCTATACCTTTGATACTAGTTAAAGTATAAATTATTGATTCAATCATCTTTTCTTCTTCTACTTCTGATACATCAAGAAATTCTTTTGAAAAATCTATTGTTAATATTTTATCTTTTAATTCTATATTAAGTATACTAGTATCTGGTGGTATAATACTCCTGAAGCCATTAGGAATAATATTTGATTTTTTTCCTCCAATAGTAAGACTATCTAATAGATCTTTAGCTTTATCTATATCATTACAATTACAACTAACAATATTTGTTCTTGCTACATAATCATTTTTATCTATTAAATATATTGTGTCAGTAATATTATTATAAGTATATTCAATATCTTTGTTTTTTAATTCTATTTCTTTTCTATTATCTGGTATTAAATATATTATTAGCAGCAGTAAAACTGCTGCAGTAGATACCATTATTTTTTTAATAGACATTCTTTTTAACATAAACCTATCACCTAGTAAAATATATGTGTTAATTAGTAAATAAATTACATGAGAAAAAGAAAAAAGCACAATTTGTGCTTATAATGATATTTCACCAAGCCTAATTAGTTCTACCACCGCTTGTGCTCTTCCTTTTACAGATAGTTTTTGCATAGTATTAGAAATATGATTTCTAACTGTCTTCTCACTAATATTTAAAATATCAGCTATTTCTTTCGTACTTTTATTATCCACTAGTAACGAAAATACTTCTTTTTCTCTTTTGGTTAATATACCTTTACTCATAAATACCTCACTTCCCTTGTACATAGGGTGGTCAATGTCTTTTCATATTATTGTATTCCTATATTAAAATAAAGTGAGGTATTTTAACCTAATTTAATTAAATTTTACTGAAATATACATTTTATTATCAAATTCTTTTTGAACTAGTCGCATTATTTCATTAGCTTTAGAGGTATTAGAATCATCTGAATCGAGTACCACTCTTACATTATCACCATCTATTTTAACAAAATTATCACAACTGCACATTTCTTTTATCTTAGTTTCTATTGTCTCTTCTTTAGAAGAATTTTTATTTATTAATTTTAATTCTTCAAAATAATTGTTTTTTTCTTCGATACTGACACTTTTATCAGTAATTTTTTCTTTCAAGCTATTTATTTTTTCTTTAACTGTGGTATCATCTTCTACTTTAAGAGAAGCAACTACACTTGATTCTTTTATTTCTGTACTTGTAGTTTCTGATTCTTTATTTGATAAATCTTTATCAAATACTTCATTAGGCATTGTTACATAATAAATAGATAATACTAATACTAAACTAAATAATGTTAAAAACCATAAATTTTTCTTATTAATCATATTCTTTCCTCTTCTTTCTATTTAAATATATTAGTAATAAGAAAAAAATATGAAATAAATTCATATTTTTTAGCTTCTTTTATAATAAATGATAGTTTGTTCCTCTTTTGAAATTTCTTGTTTTAATATCAGCATATTGGCATCCTCTAAAGTAACATAATATTTGCCTTTTAAATACCAATCATTATCTTTAATATTTAAGATACCGCCTTCATATGTATAATTTACTGTGCCACACTCGATATTATCATCACTATTATAGTAGCAAAGTTTCATATTATTATTTTTTTGTAATTCAATAACACATCTCCATGGAACCATATTAGAAGTTTCTTTTCCATCTAATATAGTTTTATTTTCTTCAAGTGTCCATGTTCCATATAGTTCTTCTATTTTTATATTATTTCTATTTGTAATATAAATAATAGTTACAAAAATAATTGCAAATACTAGTACTAATAGTAGTATAATTAATATCTTTTTTTTCATAATATTTCACCTCTAATTACATGCATCATAAGTTCCTGTACAACTACCATTTGGCTTTTGCTGATATACTCTACACTGGTTATTTACGCATGCAGCACCACATGAATTACTAGCACTACATTGACTATCTTTAGTACAATAGCCACATGGTTTTACGGGAGAACCGCCAGTACCACCACCACCAGTACCACCACTACTAGGGCAATACCAATTAGCCTTAAGTTCAATATTGTATTCATCACTATCAACATCAAACCACTGCCTAATGACTTTACTTTCTGGATAATAGTACCAACCATATAGTGAGCAGCCGCTTCTTGATATCCTTGGCATAGTAATATTCGTTAAATAATAACTACTATCAAAGGTATACCTTACTCCTGCGGTGGCCATAAAGAAGAATTCTGTAGTGCCATCACTAAATTTACCTCCATCAGCATAAAATGTAACTTTATGACATTGTGTTAAATTATTTCTGAGAATAGTGCCTGATGTACTTTGTTTATTCTTTGATGTGTAGTTACATCTTGCATCAGCGCTTGAAGCAGAATCACATGTAGTAATATAATAGTAATCACTACCTGAACATCTATAATCATTAATAGAATCTTCCTTAATCCAATTAACATATAATGTTACTTCACAATCTGAATTAGATGCATCACATAAATCATTGACATCATATCTAGTTGCTTGATTAAATGTATTTTTTGCATCATTATACCATTCTTTACCACTAACTGCTTTATAGCCACTTCTTACAATATTTATATATGCAGGATTATTATAATTATATAAACCATTCGAACCTAACATATCACCATAATTATATGCTTCTATTATTGTACTTCCGTTTAATGTTACATATGATCCACTTGTACTATAAGCAGAATTATTAGTATTTAATTGACCACCATTAACATTATATTTAATTTTAATTTTATTTGCCTTCCAGCCAGCATAGACTGTTATATTTTTTGTATAGTTATATGTATCAGATGATAAATATTGTGCTACTCTTCGGCCTTCATTTACACCATATGTTAAATAATGGTTATATAATTTATCTGCATCATAATTAAAAGCATTATATAAATCTGGATTTGTATCAGCATAATAATTTAAAGGTTTGTCTTTGTAATCAGGGTTATACCATCCAATAAAAGTATAGCCTTTCCTTTTTGGAGTACATAAAGTACCAATTTGTGAATTATAATTAACAGTCTTTGATGTACATCCACTTCCATTATTATTATTATATGTTATGGTATATGTTGACAATTTAGTTATTGGATAATATGTTTCACTCTTATTTATAGATTTTGAAATATTTACATTCCAACTGCTTGTTGTAGCACTACTATTAGTATTCCAACCAACTACACTATATCCTGCTTTTTTTATAATTGGAGAAGTAATAGTACAACTTTTATTTCTATCTGCTAAACATAACTTTTTAATATCACTAGTTTGTCCACCAATTGTATCAGCAGTTCCTCTACTAAATATAGTTATATAAGAACTAAAACTTTTTGTACTTGACTTAGAATTATTACTTTTATCTCTTGTTTCAGCAGTAACATCAAAATCTCCATTCTCTGTATAAGAAAGTATTACTTCTTTATCTGATACTTTATACCAAGAATTAATTGATATTTCCTTGGTCTCTTTATCACAAACATAATTATTTGTTATAGTACTTAATGTACACTTCTTTACATTTTTATTAGATGTAGCATTAATATCAGATTTAAAATAATGATCCCCTTTGGCTTCTATTATATTAGTGTCATCATAAGTTATCTTAATACTATCATTACCATTTATGCTTATAGTAGGTTCTTTTATATCTAGTGTTTTAATATTTTTTGTAGTACATGCCTCTGAATCATTACTTGATGTCATACATACTCTTATGTCATATCCCGTATTTGATTCTAGTCCTGTAATCTTACATTTATTACCATTAATTGTAGTATTGTTATTTTCTATAAATTCTGCATTTCCGCCATCAATTCTACTCTTAGCATAGCTGCATTTCCTTTCTGTTATATTACTACTAGTACCATCTTTAGTTTTAAACTCGGCATCAGTAAATTCTGCAATTATAGTATCAGTATATGTTTTTTCCCCTTTAATAGTAGGGAGTTTCTTTATATTTTCTGGTTTTTTACCACCAGTACAATAATTAAATGCCTCTATTTTATCCGTTTCATTCTCACTAATTTGTGGTGTTAAAACAAATTCTTTTTTTATTACTTTAGTAGTTTTATCTTTTACTACTGCTATATAATCATTTAAACTTATGCTATTACCTTCAACACTCTTAGCATTTTTATCTAAAAGACCCTTATTAATAAGTTCTTGTATTGTAGTACAAAAATATATATTATTAGATTTATTAGAAGCCTTCCAAGTATCATCTGTGTATTCATTTGAATATGTTCTAGCAGCTTCTTTTATACCACTTACTGATATTGTTGTACTAGTAATTTTAGCCTTATCTACTGAACTAATAATACCATAAGTTGTTAAACCTAATACTAAACCTATTATTAATATTGTGGCTAATAACTCTATTAAAGTAAAACCCTTATTAGATAATTTCTTCATTCTTTATCACCTACCATAATTAAATTATACAGTAAAAGGTAAAAAAGAGCAAGATATTTTATAACTGAAATATAATGCATTTCTTGCTTGCTTAAACAATAAGAAAAATTTGTATAAAAAAACAAGTATTTTAATATTTACTTGTTTTCTTACTTTCTATTAATTTTTTTTAAGTAGTTTTTTATTATAATTAAATATTTGTCTTTTTATCGAGTCCAACACCAATGTGTAACATTTGGTTTGTATTTATTTTTCCAAGCACACATATATTTTCCTTCTTTTTCTGTTTTTCCACTCTTCATATTTGTATCACAATATAAATTAATTAAATTACCTCCTGCAACACCACAATCAGCATCTTCATTACAAGTACAATTTAACAATTTTCCTTCACTAGAATCACCGCCTGAGCCTCCAGAACCGCCAGAACTGGTTGGACAAGTTAATTTACTTCTACTATCAACCAAATAATCTTTCCAGTTACCATCTGAACCTGTTCCACCTTTTGACATGTAGCATTTATCATCAACCTCATACCACCAATCATTAACTAGCTTAGTTCTTACTTTAACTGGTACACCGCAGGCATAAGCTGTAACTATAGAGTAACTTGTTCCTGAACCACTACGGCAATTTAAACCAATATTAGCATTTATATACATTGTTTTTGTACTAACTTCAGTCCAATTAACTCCAAGCGTTATTGTACAATCAGTTTTACTAGCATCACAGAAATCACTAGCTTTATATGTATTTGTATCTTGACTATATGTTTGCTTAGTACAGTTTCCACTTAAACATTTCCATTCTGCTCCACTTACACCTTCATAACCATTTCGCATAATATTTAAATAACTTGAATTATTATAATTAGGTAATCCAGTAGACATAATAGTATCATTATAATACATTGAATGTAAATTACTACCATTTTTAGTAACTATACCATTTGCATCTACTGAATATGCTGCCGTAGATATCAAGGTACCACCATTAACACTAAAGTTTATTATTACTCTATTTCTACGCCACTGAGCATACATAGTTATATCACTATTACCAGAATATGTTGCACCAGCAGAATATGAGGTTCCATTACCAGCACTACTAGTATTCCAATTAACAAACGTATATCCTGTTCTAGTAGGTTTACTAGTACTTAAAGTTATGTTTTTATTATGTTCTTTTACTTGATTACTAGGCGCACCACTTCCACCATTAGCATTATATTTTATAGTATACGTCTTTAATTTTACTATTGGAAAATATGTTTCACTCTTATTTATATTTTTTGAAGTGTTTTGTGACCAAGTACTTGTCATAGCATTACTATCGGTGTTCCAACCAACTACATTATATCCTGCTTTTTTTATAATTGGAGAAGTAATAGTACATGTTTCATCCTTATTTACCAAACACAATTTTTTAATATCATTAGTTTGTCCACCAATTGTATCAGCAGTTCCTCTACTAAATATAATCTTATATAAACTATAGTTTTTATCAGTAGATTTATAATTACCACTCTTGTCTCTAGTTACCGCAGCTATAGTAATATCTCCACTATTTGTATAAGATAATTTAACTTCTTTGTCATCTACTTTATACCATTTATCTTCTGTAATATTTATAGTACTATCACTACTACAAGAAAAAGTTTCTCCCTCTTCGTTACAAGTACTTACATTTTTATTAGATGTAGCATTAACATCAGATTTAAAATAATGATTACCATTTTGATTACCATTTTCATCTATTATATTGGTATCATCATAAGTTATCTTAATACTATCATTTGTATTTATATTTATACTTGGAGATTTTACTTCTTTTGTTTTAACTATTTCTGGAGTAGAACAAGCACGTGAATCATTTTTTGATGTCATACAAACTTTAACATAATAGTTTTTGTTTTGCACTAATCCTTCAATCTTACACTCTTTATTAGTGATTGTACCTTTGCTTGTAAAATTACCACTGGTAGTTTCGTCATAAAGACATTCTCTCTTTTTAATATTACTAACATTACCATCTTTAGTTTTAAATTCGGCATCTGTAAATTCTGCAATTATAGTATCAGTATATGTATTTTTTTTGTTAATGATAGGCAATTTCTTTATATCTTCTGGTTTAATATTACCAGTACAATATTGATGTGCCTCGTGTTTTTCTTCATCTTCATTGAAGGCTTGTAAAGTTAAAACAAATTCTTTTTTTATTACTTTAGTAGTTTTATCTTTTACTACTGCTATATAATCATTTAAACTTATGCTATTACCTTCAACACTCTTAGCATTTTTATCTAAAAGACCCTTATTAATAAGTTCTTGTATTGTAGTACAAAAATATATATTATTAAGTTTATTAGAAGCCTTCCAAGTATCATCAGTGTATTCATTTGAATATGTTCTAGCAGCTTCTTTTATACCAGCTAATGTTAATTTTGAGCCTTCATCTTTAGCACTTTTTACTGAACTAATAATACCATATGTTGTTAGACCTAATACTAAACCTATTATTAATATTGTGGCTAATAACTCTATTAAAGTAAATCCTTTATTTGATAACTTCTTCATTCTCTATCACCTACCATAATTAAATTATATAGTAAAAAGAAAAAAAGAGCAAGATTTTTATATCCTTATTGGATCAAAATCAAACTCTACTTTTACCTTGGAATTATTTTTATACATACTATCAATAAATTTTAATGTATCATATAGGTTATTATCCTTTTGATATTTTAATATTATTTGATAATGATATATATTATTTATTTTAAACATACTTGCAGTAGTAGGTCCCAATATTATGGTACTGGGATTTAATTTACTTTTTAAATAGTTTCCTATTTTACCGGATTCTTCAAAACCTATATTATAATCTTTAGAGGTAATACTAATTAAAGTCATATAATAGTATGGTGAATATTTTAGCATTTTACGCATTTGCATTTCTTCTTTATAGAAACTTATATAGTCGTGTCTTGAAGATAATTCGATACTATAATGTTCTTTATTATATGTTTGAATTATTACTTCACCAGGACTTGTACTACGGCCCGCTCTACCAGATACTTGGGAAAGTAACTGGAAGGTATTTTCTCCTGCTCTAAAGTCTGGTACCATTAATGAGGAATCTGCTGATACTACTCCCACAAGAGTTACCAGTGGAAAATCTAAGCCTTTAGCTATCATTTGAGTACCTATTAAGATATCATATTTATGACTACCAAAGTCTTCAATTATTTTTTCATGTTGTCCTTTTTTACTAGTGGTATCGACATCCATTCTAACTATTTTAGCGTCATATAATTTATGTAATTCTTCTTCTAGTTTCTCAGTACCAAGACCATAGTCTTTGACATTTTCTCCCCCACATTTAGGGCATTTATTATTTAATGGTACTGATTTACCACAGTAATGACATTTTAGGTTATTACTACTTTTATGATAAGTATATGTAATATCACAGTTTGGACATTTCAAAGTATAACCACAGTCCCTGCAGGTTATTACTGAAGAGTATCCTCTTCTATTTAGAAGTAATATTACTTGTTCTTTTTTTAATAATTTTTCTTTTATCTTTTCTTTTAGGATACTTGATAATATGAAATTGCCTTTTTTTACTTCTTCTTTCATATCTACTATTTGGACTTTAGGAAGAGTACTAGATCCTACTCTAGTAGTTAGTGTTAGAAGTTCATATACTTTATTACCTGCTCTTGCCATTGATTCTAGACTAGGAGTAGCACTACCTAGTAATACTGGGCATTTATGATAGTTACTACGCCAAATAGCTATATTTTTGGCATTATACCTTGGATGATTTTCTTGTTTATATGAAGAAGTATGTTCTTCATCGATTATTATTACTCCAATATTATTAAATGGTACAAAGATAGCACTTCTTGTACCTATTACTATCTTAGATTTACCTTCGGTTATTTTTCTATATTCATCATATCTTTCAGTATCAGATAATTTAGAATGTAATACAGATATTATATTACCAAATCTAGAGATAAATTTACCTACTATTTGAGGTGTTAGACTTATCTCTGGTACTAACATAATAGCGTTCTTTCCATTATTAATAGTCTTCTCTATAATATTCATATATACTTCAGTTTTACCAGAACCGGTAACTCCATATAAAAGAAATGTTTTTGAAGTACCGAATGAATTTATTACTCTAGAAGCTACTTCTTTTTGTTTATCAGTTAGTTCTACTTTCTTATAGTTATGTGAACCTGTATAATTATATCTTTTTTCTTCTTCCATGACTATTTTAGCAAAACCATATTTAATAATAGTATTAATACTACTAGTCATTTTAGTTATTAGAATATCTCCTTCTTTTAACTTACATAATATATTTATTTGACTTTCATATTTACAATCTTTAATATACTCGTCTATTTCTTCAATACTTTTTAATCTTTTAAGATATTTATTATATTTTATTTTGATATTGGTATTTATTTCAGCTTTTAGGGCTTTAGGTAGCATTACTTGATAGGCTGATACTAATGAACATAATAGTTTATTACTCATATCTTTACCTAGAAGAAGCATTTCTTTATTTAATACTGGAGTATCATCTACTATATCTAGTATATCTTTTATTTTGGTTTTATCATAATTTATATCTGGATTTATCTTAGTAACAAATCCTTCAAGAATCATTTTACCAAAACTTATTTTTACTCTAATACCTACTTTTATTTTACTTATTAATTCTTTTGGTACTGAATAGATATAATTTTGATCTACTGCTTTGGCTCCTATTTGAGTTAATACATTTATATACATACTACCACCTACTTATTATTTTATCATATTATTATGAAATTTGTTTATTAAATATTTAAGATGGCTATAATATTTTATAGCCATCTTCCACTAGTTATATTTAATATTTCGTTATTTTCATATTTAGTGGTATAATTAATAATCTTTTTAATTAGATTTTTAATACTTTTATCACTATTTAAATCTATATCTTTTATATCTATTATTTTTTTTAAGCCTATTTTATATTTATAACTATTTACATACATATAGAGACTTCTATCAATTAATCTAATTATTTTTACTTCTTCTTCGTTATCGGCATTACAAGAGAATATTAAATCTTTATACCAATCTATTAAATCAAATGATAATTCATCTTCATAGTCGACTTCTGAATTTATTATATCATCGTAATGTGGACAACATTTTAATATCTTTTTTACATTAGATATATCTATAGTTTGTGTAATCATAGGCTCTCCTTTATTTTACACTTACATTATAGCAATAGTTTATTTATTTGTAAAGATATTCGACATATTTAGATAATATATTATATTCACTTTAATTCTAAGGTATTAAAGTGTTGTTATTAGCCTATAGTCTAATAACAATGTATCTACATACCCATTATATATAAGCCATAAATATATACTAAAAGAAAGATATTAGTCATATCTTTCTTAGTTATTACTTTTATATGTTAAATATCCAGTAGTATAATTAGCCATAGATATATCTGTTTTTGTATTATCGTAGGATACTGCTCCAGATAAAGAAGTACAAGAATGAAACATTAAAGAAGAACTAGTAACATTTGATGTATTCCATAAATCAGATACATATATAGTTTTAATATTTTTACAAAAGGCAAACATACTATACATATTAGTTACATTTGATGTATTAAAACTAGACAAGTTTAAATTAACTAAAGAACTGCAATAATAAAACATACCATTCATATTAGTTACATTTGATGTATTAAAACTAGACAAGTTTAAATTAACTAAAGAA
>ERZ839767.4587-NODE-4587-length-13824-cov-10.296173_pt1 | contig 13824 bp, 10 predicted proteins | sample MGYA00519879_ERZ839767 | MGnify/ENA primary metagenome ERZ839767 (study PRJEB31850, sample SAMEA3708852) | human gut metagenome | biome: human gut; feature: human-associated habitat; material: faeces | place: China | collected 2014 ...
AAGAATAAATCTTCCAAAGCAAGACGCGATAAGAGAAGAGCAAACTGGAAAATGTCTGCTCCGAACCTTGTAAAATGCAGCAAATGTGGTGCTCTTATGATGCCGCACAGAGTTTGCAAAGCTTGTGGTTCTTACAACAAAAAAGAAGTCGTTGCAATGGACTAATATTCATAAATCGGAATCAGTTCCGATGTGCAATGCAGCAAAAGGCTCCCGTCACCGGGGGCTTTTTTGTTGTCTCTGCGGGTTGTCTGGAAGCGTCATATAAAAGATTTGACGTGGTGTGTCGTGATGTGCTATAATGGTCTCGGTGAGAATTGAAACAATATTGCAACATTTTCGTAACAATTATAAAAAAGGAGTGCAAAGCATATGAAGAATAGACGAATCATATTTCTGGCAGCATGCATGTGCAGTGTAGTATTCCTCTCAGGATGTTCCACAGACAGTCTGATGGATAAAATGATGGGAACTGAGACGACGGTTTCGTCTTCGGCCAGTGTAGATATTTCAAAAGAGGACAGCGATGCTGTTCATGTAGATGCCAATCTGGAAAAGCCGGTTTTTTCGGTAAATCCGGTGGAGAGCCTGCAGATTCCCGTTGGAAATACATCTGGAAAGCTGACTTGTGAGGCAGGAATAACGGGAGAAGGCACAGTAACATATCAGTGGTATAAGAACAACGTAAATTCCAACGGCGGAGGAACGCCGATTGAAGGCGCAACAGAAGTGACATACCAGGTCGATACTTCGGCGGAGGGCAAAGATTACTATTACGTTGTGGCAACAAACACGGTTGGAAATACCGTTTCCATGGCGACGAGTACAGTAACAGAAGTTACGGTAATTCCGGCAGGGAAATGGGTTCAGAATGAAAACGGATGGCAGTATCAGAATAATGATGGAAGCTATGCAACCAATACCTGGCAGAATATCGACGGCTACTGGTACGTGTTTGATGAAAATTCATACATGGTGACAGGATGGTACTGGAGCGGAGAAGAATGGTATTATCTGGCGGACAACGGTCAGATGCAGACCGGCTGGTTCACGCAGGATGGTGAGGAATATTATTTGGATCCGGATACCGGTGTCATGGCACGGAATACAACCATAGACGGTCATGAGATGAATTCGAGCGGAGTCAAGGTTTCTTAAGAAAAATAAGATAAAACAGAGCGGGTGGATTTTGGAAAGATAAATCCACCCGCTTTTTTGGAATACAGGAGAAAGCGCGGATGGGCATTTGTGCTTGATTTTTGCAAAGGAGTTTAGTATAGTTAATACAGCACTTGCATGAGTGCTTTTAGAGCGTGGTTGAAAACGGTTTTTTGAAAGAAAAAGAGTTTTCAAACGCGCTTTAGAAAAGAGAAAAGAGGAAAAAACATGAGTGACTTAGTCAGAGTTGCAGTGGACGCGATGGGCGGCGATTATGCGCCTGTGGAGCCGGTAAAAGGCGCCGTTGAGGCCGTAAACGCAGATGAACGTGTCAAAGTCCAGCTGGTCGGCCAGGTGGATGTCATCGAAAAAGAACTGCAGAAATATACGTACCCGAAGGAGCGGGTTGAGATCGTTCCGGCAACCGAGATCATTGAGACGGGAGAGCCGCCGGTCAATGCGATCCGCCACAAAAAAGATTCTTCGATCGTTGTCGGCATGAAAAAAGTGCGCTGCGGAGAGGCAGACGCGTTTGTCTCCTCCGGAAGCACCGGAGCAGTCCTGGTCGGCGGACAGACGATCGTAGGACGCATCAAGGGCGTAGAGCGCCCGCCGCTGGCTCCGCTGATCCCGACGAAAGACGGTGTATCCCTTCTGATCGACTGCGGTGCGAATGTTGATGCAAGACCGTCCCATCTGGTGCAGTTTGCCATGATGGGTTCCATCTATATGGAACACGTTGTCGGCATTAAAAATCCGCGTGTGGGAATCGTGAATATCGGTGTGGAAGAAGAAAAAGGAAACGCGCTCGTCAAAGAGACGTATCCGCTTCTGAAAGAAAACCCGTATATCAACTTTGTCGGCAGTATCGAAGCAAGAGAAATTCCAAACGGAGCCGCAGACGTTGTTGTCTGTGAGGCGTTTGTCGGAAACGTTATCTTAAAGCTGTATGAGGGCGTCGGCGCGACCCTGATTTCCAAGGTAAAACAGGGCATGATGACATCTCTGCGCAGTAAAATCGGAGCCCTTCTTGTGAAACCGGCGCTGAAAGAGACACTGAAGTCTTTTGATGCCAGTGAGTACGGCGGAGCACCGCTGCTTGGCTTAAAAGGACTCGTTGTAAAAACGCACGGAAGCTCAAAAGCCAACGAATTTAAAAATTCCATTCTCCAGTGCATTTCATTTAGCGAGGAGAAGATTCCGCAGAAAGTGCAGGAGCATCTGGCAGACTATAAGAGCAGCAGGGAGGCAGCGAAAGATGGAATTTGAGAAATTACAGGAGATCATTGCGGATGTATTAAACGTAGATCCGAATGAAGTAACCATGGAGACAACCTTTACAGATGATCTGGGAGCGGATTCCCTGGATGTATTTCAGATTGTGATGGGAATTGAAGAAGAATTTGATATCCAGATCGAAGCAGAAGAAGCAGAGCACATCGTATCGGTTGAGGATGCGGTGGAAGCGATCAAAAAGAAACTGGCAGAATAATAGAAAATGGCGAAGGGGCTGTTTGCTACAGGACAGCCCCTTTGTTACCGTCCGCAGAACACCTGCAAACGGTAACTATGAGGAAGGACAGGCTTAAAACAGGTTATGAATAATATTGATAAACTCGTGGATTTGGAAAAGAAGATCCAGTATAAATTTCAGGATTTCGGACTGCTGGAGATGGCGATGCGCCATTCTTCCTACGCAAATGAGCACCATATGGAGCGCCTGGAGTGCAACGAGCGTCTGGAGTTCTTAGGAGATGCCGTGCTGGAAGTTGTATCCAGCGAATTTTTATACAAGACATTCCCGCGTCTCCCGGAGGGCGAGATGACGAAAAAACGCGCCAGCCTCGTCTGTGAACCGGCACTGGCATTCTGTGCCCGTGAGATTGACCTTGGCAGCTTTCTGCTCCTTGGAAAGGGCGAGGAGGCAACCGGCGGCCGTCACCGCGATTCCATCGTTTCGGATGCTATGGAGGCAACGATCGGTGCGATTTTCCTGGACGGCGGCTTTGAACCGGCAAAAGCGTTCGTTCTGAACTATATCTTAAACGATATCGAACACAAACAGCTTTTCTACGACAGCAAAACGATTCTGCAGGAGCTGATCCAGGGTGAGACGGATGAAGAGATTGTTTACACCATCTTAAAAGAAGAGGGACCGGATCACGACAAGAGCTTCTGGGCACAGGTCAGCGTCGGAAAGAAAGCGCTCGGTACCGGAAAGGGCAGAACGAAAAAAGCGGCAGAACAGGCAGCGGCATACGATGCAATTCTTGCCAGAAAAAAAGCGTAGGTGAATTATGTATCTCAAATCCATTGAAATGCAGGGATTTAAGTCGTTTGCCAACAAAACCATTCTGCAGTTCCACGACGGTATTACCGGCGTTGTAGGGCCGAACGGCAGTGGAAAGAGCAATGTTGGCGATGCGGTGCGCTGGGTGCTCGGCGAACAGAGCGCCAAGCAGCTCCGCGGCGGAAATATGCAGGATGTTATTTTCTCCGGAACCGAGACGAGAAAGCCGCTCGGCTACGCGTCGGTTGCAATTACACTCGACAATTCCGACCACAAGCTGAATGTCGATTTCGAGGAAGTCACGGTGACGAGACGGCTCTACCGCTCCGGTGAGAGCGAGTATCTGATGAACGGCGCATCGTGCCGGTTAAAGGACATCAACGAGCTGTTCTACGATACCGGTATCGGAAAAGAAGGCTATTCCATCATCGGACAGGGTCAGATTGATAAGATTTTAAGTGGTAAGCCGGAAGAGCGCCGGGAGCTGTTTGACGAAGCGGCAGGAATTGTCAAATTCAAGAGAAGGAAGGCCGTGACCGAAAAGAAGCTGGCGGAAGAGCAGCAGAATCTGGTGCGCGTCAACGACATTCTCTCGGAACTGACAAGGCAGTTAGAGCCGCTGGAACGCCAGTCTGAGACGGCAAAGATTTATTTAAAGAAGAAAGAGGAATTAAAGCTCCTCGATATCAATATGTTTCTGCTCGAGATGGAGCGCTTCCGGAACGATCTCGCGAAAGTAGAAGACCGGTACCGGATTACAGAAGAGCAGTTAAAGAGCACGAAAGAGGCTTTTGAGCATACGAAGCAGGAGTATGAAAAGCTGGAACAGGAGCAGGAAAAACTGGACCAGACGATTCTTTCTGCGCGCGATCAGGCGGGGGAGAATGCACTGAAACGTCAGCAGCTCGAAAACCAGATCGAGGTGTTGAATGAGCAGATTCATGCATCGGAGAGGAACAGCGACACATTAAGAGAACGTCTGGAGGCGATCCGCGCGGAGAGCCGCACAAAGACGGCAGAAAAAAATACATATCAGGCAGAAAAGGACGGGCTTCATGAAGCACTTCTTGCGTCAGAGACGGAAAAGAGTGAGAAAGAGGCCGCTCTCTCGGAATGCCAGGAGCAGATCCAGGCAGTCGAGCTGCAGAGTGAACAGGATAAGAGCGAAGTCATCGGCCTTCTGAACCAGCGGGGTTCCACGAAGGGAAAAATGCAGCGCTACGATGCGATGCTCGAGCAGATCGGCATCCGAAAGGCAGAATTAAGCCAGAGGGTGCTGCATTTAAAGACGAGTGAGTCCGAACAGAACGGGCAGATGGAAGAACTGCAGAACGCGTTTGAAGCGCTCGAAGAGACGGTAAGCAGCCTGAAACAGCAGTACCAGGAGGCAGATCAGAAGATTACCGCGCTGACGGCGGATCTCTCGAACCAGACGAAAGAGATGGAAGCCGGCCAGACCAATTACCACAGAGAAGCGTCAAGGCTCGAATCCTTAAAGAACATCACCGAGCGGTACGACGGCTATGGAAACAGTATTCGGAAGGTCATGGAGCAGAAAGACCGGAATCCCGGCATCCACGGCGTTGTGGCGGATCTTCTGCAGGCGGAGAAAAAGTACGAGACGGCGATCGAGACCGCACTTGGCGGTAGCATTCAGAATATTGTCACCGACAATGAGGCCACGGCGAAATACCTGATTGAATACCTGAAACGGGGCCATTTCGGCCGTGCGACGTTCCTTCCGCTCACCAGTATGCGCGGGAAAAAAGCGCAGGTGAATGAGGATGCGGCAAGAGAAACCGGTGTGCTCGGTGTGGCAAATGCACTTGTTTCGTACGACCCGGTGTATGAGGGCCTTGTGGCACAGCTGCTTGGAAGAACGCTGGTGGTCGACACGATCGACCATGCCATTGTGATCCAGCGGAAATACCGTCAGACGCTCCGCATGGTAACCCTCGAGGGCGAGCTCTTGAGCCCGGGCGGTTCCATGACAGGAGGTTCGTTCCGGAACAACAGCAATCTGCTCGGAAGACGGCGTGAGATTGAGGAACTCGAAAAGAGCGTACAGGGTCTTGCGAAGGAACTGCGGGAAATCCAGCAGGAACTTGAAGAGAAGAAAAATAAGCGGAATGAAATCCGCGATCTCCGCACCGAGCTGAATGAAAAACTGCAGCGGCAGTACATCGAGCAGAATACGGTGCGCCTGAATCTGGAAAAAGCGCGCGAGAAAAAGACGGAAATCCGTCTGGATTTTGAAGCGCTTCAGAAGGAGAGTCTCGAGATTGAAAATCAGATCGCCGAGATTGAGCGGAACCGGAAAGTCATCGGTCAGGAAATGCAGGAATCGGTGGAGCGGGAAAGCACGCTGCAGGAGAATATCCAGAAGGCGCAGGAAGCGCTTACAGGGCTTCGCCGCCGGGAAGCAGAATATACGAAGGATCTTGAAGAAATCCGGTTAAATTACGCAAATCTGTCCCAGAAGGATGGATTCCTTGCCCAGAACATCCGCCGTCTTGAGGAAGAGACGGGAAAACTGGAAGCGGAAAGCCGCACCATGCTGGAAAAAGCGGCGGAGGAAAAAGACGATGTCAAAAGGAAACAGCAGGACATCGTGGAGATCCAGAAGACGATTGCAGCAGCAGTGCAGGCAAAAGAAGAGGAAGACCGCCGGATTGTGGAACTGCAGGAGAAAAAAGAAGCATTAAGCGCAGATCACAAAGAATTTTTCGAGAAGCGGGATCAGCTCTCCGACCAGATTTCCCTAATGGACAAAGAGTGCTTCCGTCTGAACAGCCAGAAAGAAAAGCTGGAGGAGACAAAAGAGGCACAGACCTCGTATCTCTGGGAAGAGTACGAAGTGACACCGGGCCACGCAAGAGAGTTCCAGATGGAGGAGATTCCGGAGCGCAGTGAATTAAAGCGGCGTGTGCTGGAAGTAAAAGATGCGATCCGGAAGCTTGGCTCTGTCAATGTGAATGCGATTGAGGAGTACAAAGAGATTTCGGAGCGCCACGCCTTTCTCGATGCACAGCACACCGATCTTGTCAAAGCGGCAGAGACACTGCAGGGCATCATCGATGAGCTGGATGCCGGTATGCGCAAGCAGTTCACGGAAAAATTCGAGGAGATCCGGAAAGAGTTTGACCGCGTGTTCCGCCAGCTGTTCGGCGGCGGAAAGGGAACGCTGGAGCTCGAGGAGGACACGGATGTACTCGAGGCAGGTATCCGCATCATTTCCCAGCCGCCGGGAAAGAAACTGCAGAATATGATGCAGCTCTCCGGAGGCGAGAAGGCACTGACCGCGATTGCGCTGCTTTTTGCAATCCAGAACTTAAAGCCGTCCCCGTTCTGTTTACTTGACGAGATCGAGGCGGCGCTCGACGATTCCAACGTAACGCGTTTTGCGCAGTATCTGCACAAGCTGACAAAAAATACCCAGTTCATCGTCATCACCCACAGGCGCGGTACGATGACGGCGGCAGACCGTCTGTACGGCATCACGATGCAGGAGAAGGGTGTTTCTACCCTTGTTTCTGTCGATTTGATTGAGGGAGAACTGGACAAATAGAAACGAATAAGATACAATACGAAAGAAGTAAGATAGAAAAGATAAAGGGAGGCGAACGGTATGGCGGAGGAGAAAGTAGGCTTTTTCAAACGTCTTGTCAACGGTCTGACGAAGACCCGAGACAGCATTGTAGCTGGAATTGATTCTATTTTCAGCGGCTATTCCAATATTGATGACGATTTTTATGAGGAGATCGAGGAGATTCTCGTCATGGGAGATATCGGCATCAATACAACGACCAAAATTATTGACCACTTAAAAGAGCGGGTGGCAGAAGAACACATTACCGATCCGGCAGAGTGCAAACAGCTTCTGATCGAGAGCATCAAAAAACAGATGGATGTAGGCGATACAGCCTATGAATTTGAAAACCGGAAATCGGTAGTGCTGGTGATCGGTGTCAATGGAGTCGGAAAAACGACCTCCGTCGGAAAGCTGGCCGGCCTTCTGAAGGATCAGGGCAAAAAGGTTGTTCTTGCGGCAGCAGATACGTTCCGTGCAGCGGCAGGCGAGCAGCTCACGGAGTGGGCGCACCGTGCTGGCGTGGATATCATCGGCGGACAGAACGGAGCAGATCCGGCGTCCATCGTGTACGATGCAGTCGCAGCGGCAAAAGCCAGAAATGCGGATGTGCTGATCTGTGATACGGCAGGAAGACTTCACAACAAGAAGAACCTGATGGAAGAGCTCCACAAGATTTACCGGATTCTGGAAAAAGAGTACCCAGAGGCATACCTGGAAACGCTGGTGGTGCTGGACGGTACCACGGGCCAGAATGCGCTGCAGCAGGCAAGACAGTTTGCAGAAGTGGCAAATGTCACTGGTATCATTCTGACGAAGCTGGACGGAACTGCAAAGGGCGGTATCGCCGTTGCCATCCAGTCCGAGCTTGATATTCCGGTCAAATACATCGGCGTGGGCGAGAGCATCCACGATCTACAGAAATTTGATGCAGACCAGTTTGTAAATGCACTGTTCCATACATCCGAAGAGAATGCTTAAAAAGACAACAAGGAGAAAAGACTATGGCAGAAGAAATGCTGACACTCCCGAAATTTGAGGAAGCGTCTGAAATCGTAAAAAAAGTAACACAGGAGACCAAACTGGTTTACAGCAAATATTTCAGCGAGCAGACGGGAAATAAAGTCTACTTAAAACCGGAAAATATGCAGCTGACCGGCGCCTATAAGCTGCGCGGTGCCTATTACAAAATCAGCACCTTAAGTGAAGAGGAGCGCGCAAAAGGACTGATCACCGCATCTGCAGGAAACCATGCACAGGGCGTTGCGTATGCGGCAAAATGCTACGGTGCAAAGGCTGTCATCGTAATGCCGACTACCACACCGCTCATCAAAGTAGAGCGTACCCAGAGCTACGGCGCTGAGGTTGTTCTGTACGGAGATGTGTACGATGAGGCATGTGCAAAAGCATACGAGCTTGCAGCAGAGCATGGCTATACCTTTATTCACCCGTTCGATGATCTGACCGTTGCAACCGGCCAGGGAACCATCGCTATGGAAGTGATTCAGGAGCTTCCGCTCGTAGATTATATCCTTGTTCCGATCGGAGGAGGCGGACTGGCTACCGGTGTTTCCACACTGGCAAAGCTGCTGAAACCAAACATCAAAGTCATCGGTGTTGAGCCGTCCGGAGCAGCCTGTATGAAGGCTTCCTTTGAAAAAGGCGAGGTAACGACCGTATCTCCTGTCAGCACAATTGCAGACGGTACTGCAGTACAGACACCGGGATCCAAGATTTTCCCGTATGTAAGACAGAACCTGGACGAGATCATTACTGTGGATGATGATGAGCTGATCGTAGCATTCCTTGATATGGTAGAAAACCACAAGATGATCGTTGAGAACTCCGGTCTTCTGACTGTGGCTGCATTAAAGCATCTGGATGTCAAGGGCAAAAAGATTGTTTCTATCTTAAGCGGCGGAAATATGGACGTCATCACCATGTCTTCCGTGATCCAGAACGGACTGATCCAGAGAGACCGTATCTTTACTGTATCCGTTCTTCTGCCGGATAAACCAGGCGAGCTGGTACGCGTTTCCCAGGTGATTGCAAACGAGAACGGAAACGTCATCAAACTGGACCACAACCAGTTCTTTACAACGAACAGAAGTGCTGCAGTAGAGCTCCGCATCACAATGGAGGCATTCGGCACCGATCACAAGAACCGTATTGTCAAAGCACTGGAAGAGGCTGGCTATACACCGAAGATTGTAAGACCGAACCTGTAAAAACAGAAATTGCAGAGAAAATTCTGAAAAAAAGAAAAATAAGAAATCAGAGGGATCCGGAAAGGAATTTCCTCTGATTTTTTTGAGCAGGAAAAAACCCTTGCATGCACAAGGGTTTTCGTTCTGCGGAAGATGGGACTTGAACCCACACGATCGCAATGACCACCAGATCCTTAGTCTGGCCTGTCTGCCAATTCCAGCACTTCCGCATGTTCTTTAAGTTTTTGTCATCTCGCTGACGACAAGATGTATTATAGCACCAGAGTTGTAAGCCGTCAACACTTTTTTTGAAAAAATTTGAAAAATTTGAAAAATAAAAAAGGAAATCGGAATCGGGCACCGAATATAGGAAATAGGAGGACAATGAAAAGAACTGTTACAGGCATATTACCGGGAAAGAGGTGGTCTTCGTTTGAACTTGAGAGAATCGTTTGAAGAACGGGAATTTCAGAAGCTGAGTCCTTATGCGGCGCACAGCCGGAATTCCAGAGGAAGGGACCGATATGAACCGGAGTGTGACATCCGCACCGTCTACCAGAGAGACCGGGACCGGATTCTCCACTCCAAAGCCTTTCGCAGGATGAAAGACAAAACACAGGTGTTTCTTGCTGCGCAGGGCGATCATTACCGGACCCGCCTGACGCACACACTCGAGGTGTCCCAGATTGCCCGCACGATTGCGCGGGCGCTGAATCTGAATGAGGATCTGACCGAAGCCATTGCGCTCGGCCACGATCTCGGACACACGCCGTTCGGCCATTCCGGGGAAGCGGCGCTCAATGCGGTGCATCCCGGGGGCTTCCGCCACGCGGAACAGAGCGTCCGTGTCGTGGAGGTTCTGGAAAAGGAAGGACAGGGCCTGAACCTGACCTGGGAAGTGCGGGATGGAATTCTGAACCACCGCACGGCGGGAAAGCCGTCGACCCTGGAGGGACAGGTTGTGCGTCTCTGCGACAAGATCGCCTACATCCACCACGATATGGACGATGCCATCCGTGCCGGCATTTTAAGCGAGGATGACATCCCGATTACGATCCGCGTCGTCCTTGGCGATACATGCCGCGAGCGGCTCAATACGCTGATCCACGACATTGTGGAGCAGAGCCGCGGAACGGAGTATGTGCGCCAGTCGGCGGAGATTGCCGAGGGAATGCGCATGCTGCGGGAGTTGATGTTCGCGAACGTCTACCGCAACCAGGAGGCGAAAAAAGAGGAGGAGAAGGCAAAGAAGATGCTGATTTCCCTCTACACCTACTACCAGGAGCACCCGGAACAGATGTTCCGCGAGTACCGGAATCTGATCGGGTGCGGCGAGGACAAGACACAGGTAGTATGCGATTACATTGCCGGTATGACCGATCAGTATTCCATGCACAAATACGAGGAGCTGTTCGTGCCGAAAGCCTGGGCGGTTTATTAGATACAGGGAGGAAAAAATGCGATATTCCGATGATTTAGTGGAAGAGATTCGTATGAAAAATGACATCGTAGATGTGATATCCGGCTACGTAAAGCTGACAAGAAGAGGAAGCTCTTACTTCGGGCTCTGCCCGTTCCACAATGAGAAGTCCCCTTCCTTTTCCGTCAGCCCAGGAAAGCAGATGTATTACTGCTTCGGATGCGGAGCCGGAGGAAATGTTTTCACATTTTTGATGGAATACGAAAACTTCACGTTTGTGGAAGCCTTGAAATTTCTGGCCGACCGGGCCGGGGTGGAGCTTCCGCAGATGGAGTATTCGAAAGAAGCAAAGGAGCAGGCGGATTTAAAGAATACGCTGCTGGAGATCAATAAGCAGGCGGCGAAATTCTATTATTACCAGCTCCACACCGAGCGCGGAAAGCAGGGCTACGATTACCTGAAGGGGCGCGGCCTTTCGGATGATACGATTCGAAAATTCGGCCTTGGCTATTCAGATAAGTATGGAAGCCTGCTGTACCGTTTCTTAAAAGAAAAAGGGTATGACGATGAAATCCTGCGTCAGTCGGGCCTTTTTCTGGCGGACGAGGTGCATGGCATGCAGGACAAGTTCTGGAACCGTGTCATTTACCCGATCATGGATGCCAACAGCCGTGTCATCGGCTTCGGAGGCCGTGTGATGGGGGATGGAAAGCCGAAATACCTGAATTCGCCGGAGACAAAGATTTTCGATAAGAGCCGCAATCTCTACGGGCTGCATCTGGCGCGCTCTTCACGGAGAAAAAATCTGATTATCTGCGAGGGCTATATGGACGTCATCTCCATGCACCAGGCAGGATTCAATAACGCGGTAGCTTCTCTTGGAACAGCACTCACATCGCTGCAGGCGGGGCTGATGAAACGGTATACCGACGAGGTTCTTGTGATCTATGACAGCGATGAGGCAGGCGTCAAAGCGGCGCTTCGTGCGATTCCGATGCTCAAAGGGGTTGGTCTTACAACGCGTGTCGTCAATTTGAGACCGTATAAGGACCCGGATGAGTTTATCCAGCACGAGGGCTGCGAAGCGTTCGAAAAACGTCTGGAAGAGGCGGAGAACAGCGTTTTGTATGAGATCCGCATGAAGGAACGCGATTTCGACCTTGCCGACCCGCAGGGCAAATCCGATTTCCTGCATGAGGCGGTGCGTCGTCTCGTTGCAATCGAGGATGAGATCGAGCGGAACAGTTATCTTGAGGCAGTGGCAGGAAAATACGGGATTGCCGTCGAAGTACTGCGAAAGCAGGTCGGTCAGATGGCACTATCAGGAGCCGGAAGGACGGAGCGTGTCAAGCCGCGGAATACAGCCGCAAACAAAAAAGAGAAAGAGGGCGGTGTCGAAAAAGCACAGAAGCTGATGCTGACATGGATGACCTCTTATCCGGCGCTCATTGGAAAACTGGAAAAATATATTACGCCGGAGGATTTTACCACACCTCTTTACCGCCAGATTGCAGAGATGATTGTGCTGCAGTATCACGAGGGCGGGGTGAATCCGGCAAAGCTTTTGAATCAGTTTGTTGATTCCGAGGAGCAGAAAGAAGTTGCAGGCCTTTTTAATGCCAGAATCCCGCTGGAGACAGAGGAGGAAAAACGGCGCGCGCTGCATGATGTGATCTGCAATATGAAAGAAAACAGCATTGCGTATCAGTCGGCACATATGAATGTGACCGATATGGCGGCGCTGCAGAAGCTGATGGCGGACAAAAAGAGCCTGGAGCGGTGGAAAGCAGGGGAACTTCCGGATTTCGCTTTTTAAGGAGGCCTGGATACCAAAGAAAAACCCTGGAATCTTCTGTTCTGCGTGTTTAATTTCGCAGGGCAGGGACAGAATATATACAAGCTATGGAAGGATGGACAGTCAATGGAGTTCGATAAAGCAAAATTTATGGAAAAATTAAAAGAGCTGGTAGCATACGGCAAAAAGAAAAAGAGCGTCCTGGAATATCAGGAAATCAACGACTTTTTCCGCGATATGCCGCTGGATGCGGAGCAGATGGAGAAGGTATTTGAATACCTGGAGGCAAGCGGTATCGACGTACTGCGCCTCTCCGATATGACCGAGGATCCAAATGCGGCAGACCGCGATCTTCTCCTTCTGGACGACGATGACATCGACCTTTCCGAGGAAGAAGAGATCGATATGGAAAACATCGACCTTTCCGTTCCGGAAGGCATCAGCATTGAGGACCCGGTCCGCATGTACTTAAAAGAGATCGGTAAAGTGCCGCTTCTTTCCGCAGAGGAAGAGATCAAGCTGGCACAGAGAATGGAAGAGGGCGATGAGGATGCGAAAAAACGTCTGGCAGAGGCCAACCTTCGTCTCGTTGTTTCGATTGCAAAACGTTATGTCGGCCGCGGCATGCTGTTCCTGGATCTGATTCAGGAAGGTAACTTAGGCCTCATCAAAGCGGTTGAAAAATTCGATTACCGCAAGGGATACAAATTCTCCACCTATGCAACATGGTGGATCCGCCAGGCAATCACAAGAGCGATTGCAGACCAGGCGAGAACGATCCGTATTCCGGTTCATATGGTAGAGACCATCAACAAGCTGATCCGCGTTTCCCGTCAGTTACTGCAGGAGTTAGGCCGCGAACCTACTCCGGAAGAGATCGCAGAGGAGATGCACATGTCTGTAGAGCGTGTGCGTGAGATCCTGAAAATCTCCCAGGAACCGGTTTCACTCGAGACACCAATCGGTGAGGAAGAGGACAGCCACCTCGGTGACTTCATCCAGGACGACAATGTGCCGGTACCGGCAGACGCGGCAGCATTCACCATGCTGAAAGAGCAGCTCGAGGATGTGTTAAGCACGCTGACTGACCGTGAGCAGAAGGTTCTGCGTCTCCGTTTCGGACTCGATGACGGCCGTGCGAGAACCCTCGAAGAGGTTGGTAAAGAGTTCAACGTTACAAGAGAGCGTATCCGTCAGATTGAGGCGAAAGCGCTTCGAAAGCTCCGCCATCCGAGTCGTTCCAGAAAACTCAAAGATTATCTGGACTAAGTTTTCAGTCAGGAGAAAAGACATGCAGTTATCAAAAAGACTTTCCGCGGTAGCGGAGTTTGTCACCCCGGGCGGCTGCCTGGTCGATGTGGGAAC
>ERZ839767.4598-NODE-4598-length-13780-cov-3.330346_pt1 | contig 13780 bp, 32 predicted proteins | sample MGYA00519879_ERZ839767 | MGnify/ENA primary metagenome ERZ839767 (study PRJEB31850, sample SAMEA3708852) | human gut metagenome | biome: human gut; feature: human-associated habitat; material: faeces | place: China | collected 2014 ...
ACATTACATATGTTCCATCTTTTTGTAATTCTACTGCTAGTCCACCATTTGGATGGTCTATTTCTTTTATTTCTTTAATCTTTCCTTTTATATTTGGAAAATCATTGTATACTCTGCTCATATTGTTTAATAATTCTTTTAAAACTTCTTTATCTATATGCCTTGTATTCATTTTTTTAATATTGTATTTTTCTTTTATATCTTTTTCAAATTTTGTATCAAATATATTAAATTGTTTTTCTGTTTCTAACTCAATATGCTCATTATTAGAATTATACACAATTGTACTTCTACAATAGTGAAAGTGATGTTGTATTGGTGGTAGATTTAAGCCTAGTACTAATCCATTGCATCTAATTCTTTGTACTGTTAATTCTTTTTGTGTCTCACCATAATATCTATCAAATACATTTTCTTTGTTAATATAAAACTCTTGATTATTTAAACTATCACACATTAAAGTTGTTTTATCATCTTCTACTGCAATAAATCTAACTTTTGAATTATCTTCTGTTACTTCTTTTATCCCTTCTACTTTTGCTAGATTATTTAAGCCAATCATTTGTAAATCTGCTGCACCTGATATTTTGTCATTATTTATATTAAGTTTTTGATTATTTTGTCTATTTATTATTATCTGAAACTCACTAGAATCGATTTCTAGGCCTTTTTGTTGTTGCATATTTAAAATTGCTTGTTTATATATTTGTTGTGCGTTATATTGTATCGTTGCTTCTATATACTGTTTCCAGTTAAAACCACTATAATTGGGTTGGTCCAATAATGCAAGAAATAAAGCCATCGCTAATATTGATGGCTTTTTCTTTTTATTTACTTCTTTTTGTCCTTGTTCATAGTAGTAGTTGGCATCTTCATACATTATTTGTTTTTCTTGCTCTTCTAATTTGCTTTGTTCTTCTATATATGCACTATAAATAAGCAATTCTAATATTTCACTATTCTTTACTCTTGTTCTTTTATAAATATTATTTGATAATACACTAAAATAACCAATTAATAATTTTTGTTCTTTCCATTGCTCTATATATGTATTTATTCTTTTTTTAGTCTTATTGTCTGCTATATCATATATATTTTCTGATGTAAAGTTAAATGTATCAGAGATTTCCTGAAGTCTGTTCTGTGTTTGTTTTGATATTTTATTATATAGTTGTTTTAATTCTTGCATTTTTGTATCGTGATAATTCCATATATCCATATCTTTATTCCTTTAATATTTTTAAAATTTTTTTCAGATAATGTTTCCTTTTATTGAAATTTTTACATTTATTATATCTCTTGATATATTTGTAAATCTTTTTATTTTTTAATATTATTGTTTTTAAGTTTTCCCATATTTTTAAAACTGTTTTTTTGATTTCGTTATAAGCATGAATAATTTCATCAGCTACACGCTGAAATGCTTCAACAATTTCATTATAATTTATAGTTTCATCCAATAAAAACACCTCTATTCTTTATTGATTTGCTTATTAACTACTTTTGTTTGTTTTTTCTTATTGTTTGCCATTAATTTCTGTACTTTCTGTTGTTCTGTCAAATCTGTTATTTTGTTATCTTGTTTATTTTCATTCTTATTTTGCTCTACACCTGTTTGTCCCATCATTTGCATTTGTTGTAAATTTTTTTGAATGTTTTCTTCATTTTGTTTATCTATTTTTTCTAGTTCTGAATTACTGTCTAGGTCATCTGGCAACATATCAATAACTGATGCATCACTTAATAGTCCCCTTAATTTTAATGCTCTTGCCGTTTCAGTATCTTTGTCGGTTGGTAGATTTCTTTGTAAATCTATTTTTATACTCCTAAAATCATAAGATTTGTGTTTTCTTTTATTTATTCTATCTATTATTGTTTCCCATCTTCTCAATATTGCTTGTTTAAAATGTTTGTCTGCATCTGTTATCATTTGTTCTAATGCAAAGAATTTTCTATCTAATGCACTTGCATTATCTGCATTTGTAAATCCTAAGTCTGTTATGTTTGGCACTCCACTTATCATCGCTATTAAGTCTATTAATGTCTTTTTATGATTTTCTAGTGCTGTATCTTGTACTGATTTTTCAACCCATGCTATATCACCTGAATTATCTGGTGTATAAAATACTTGCATTTTCAATAGTGCTTTGTCTTCTTCTTCTCTTGCTTTATTAACCACTTGTTTGGGTTGTCCATTTTCATCTAATTCTGGTTCGCCTTTGTCATCTAATTTTGTGGTCATTAAATCATTTTGTGGTGTAAAACCTGTTATCTTTAATTTTGCATCATCATTATATTGAAATGTATTTCTACTATTTTGTACTACTCTTTCATAAGCACAAATTAAAGAGACTACCAATTCAAAGCTTGATAATCCCATTTCATTTTCTATTGCTATGCAAGGAAGCATATTCCATTTACTTTCTTCAAATTTTTGTTTATCTTCTTGTAATTTTGCATAATCATTTGGTGTTGGTGAATAGTATCTTTTGCCATTTATCGTTGTTAATTCTACTATTGTTATGTCTGCACCATTTTTATCTCTTTCAGTCCATTTTCTTAATTGTCCTATTTGTTTTACTGGTGTTGAATAATCAAATATTCCTATTGTATTTAATGCACTTTGTTTAGTATATACTATTTCATTATCTTCATTCTCGTATAATACTTCATAGCATCCTCTCATTCCAAAATAATCAAATGCTAAATCAAAATATTCTGTTCCATCATCATTGTATTTACTTATATAATCTATTAATACTTTTAATTCTTCATCCTTGTTTGCATCTGTATTAAAGACTTTATTAAGCAATTTTTTGATTATATTTAATTTTGTTGGGTCTGATATTTTTTCAACATCATATACTGGTGCTTTTCCTGCAAAATATCCTGTTACCATTGAATTTATATAATTTTCAAATGCTACTTTTATTTTTTCATCATTTATACTTACTAGTTCAGAATTATCTGTCTTTCTTCTTATTCTTTCATATAATTGTTTTCTTGCATTCCATTCTTTATCTGCTAACATTAATATTTGTGCTACACTATTTTCATTTTCTAATGTTGCTAGATTCCATTGTATCATTTTGTTTCCTCCTATATTGGTTTTATATAACCAAATTGTAATTTCTTTTGATTTATATATTTTTCTACTGCATATCTCATTGCATCCATCAAATGATTAAAATCATCTATTGGTCTATTTATTTTGTTTCCAAACTTGTCCTCGTCCCAAGTATAATTACTTATTTCTGTTATAAAATTCACACATCTAGGATGTATTATTATTTCAAAGTCTTGTATAAATTGAATACCATTGTTTATACTGTCTTTTCCTTTTAATGCACCTGTAATATGCCTTAATCCTAATCCTCTTAATTCATCTATTGACTTTGGTTCTGCACTATCTGCCGTTATCTTTTCTTTTGAATAGCCCATTTGATTTATTTGGTTATATATCGCTTTGTTACTCATTCCTTTTTGATATATTTCATCATATACATAAATCTTTTTGTTTTTTAAATCTATTGCACCACAAAATAGTGCTGTCGGGTTGTTTGTATAACCAAAGTCTAACCCAAAAGCACTATCTAAGTTTCTTATTGTATTTAATTCAAATTTTTCTTCTTTCCAATTTTCATATACTAATCCATCAACTATACCCCAGTTACCTAATCCTGCAACTTGATATCTTCTAGGATTATTTTTCTTCATTCTTTCAAATACTTTTTTATCTGCTTCATCTAGCCACTCGTTACAAAGATAATTTGTTGTCATTGCTAATATATCATCATCTTTAACATCAAAAAATCTTTTTTTTATCCAATGATGTTCATTCCAAGGATTTAATGTTATTGTTATTTGTTTAAATAATCCCTCTGGTACTTCTCCGTCTTATACTTTCATCTATTACATCAAAATCAGATTCTTTTGTTATTTCGTATGCTTCTTCAATCCATAACCAACATAAAACACCAATATCTACTGATATTGATGTTACCTTTAATGGGTCATCTAAACCTCTAAAATATATTTTCTGTCCTGTAGGTTTGTATGTCATTTCTAATGGGCTTTCTTTTATTTCCCAGAAACTGTCTACTTGTAATCTATGTATTGCCCATTTTAATTCTGTAAAACAACTATCTTTTAACGTTCTAAACGTCTTTCTAATTACAAGTGTATTAGCTTCTTTATATTTCATCATATTGCTTATTATCCATAATGCTGTTGTCTTGGATTTTTTACTTGCTCTTGAACCTTTGCATACTCTATATCTACATTTGCAATGCCAATATTCTGCATAACCTTTTCCAACTATACTTTGTAATGATATGTTATTTACTTGTTTCTGTGTATTTTTATTTATTATTTTATTCTGTAATATCATCCGTTATATTTCCAGCCACTTCAACTTTTTCTTTAAATGTTCCATATCTTTTTCCAAGCAGTTCTGCACATTTTGTTCTATCTTGTAATGAAGCATCTAATCCAAACTGGTCTTTTTCTTCTCCTCGCATTACTTTTGTTAAGTACTGTAATACTTCATCCTGTGAGGCAATTCTTTGGTCTTCTTTTTCTTGAAGTTTTATCTTTATAAATTTGTCTAGTTTTGACAAGTTTTGCGAACCTATTCTATTAAGATTTTTTCCCTTATATCCAGCTTTTTTACAAGCTTCTGTTGCATTTGCAGTTTCTATATAATAATCAATAAATCTCTTTTGCATTTCTGTTAATGCGTTATATTCATCTTCTATATTTTCATATTCCATCTGCCTCACTTCCTTTTCTATGTTCATCTATTAGATATTTCATTACATCTACTTTACTATAACATTCTTCTTTCTGTTTGTATCTATCTTGTAATTCAAACTCATCTGTTTCTTTGTTATATATTTCTACTTGTTCTTTTTTTAGTATTTGATATTTAGTACAATACTTACAATTCTTTTCACTATAAAATTGGAAAGTATTTATTTTATATATTTGTCCTTTTATAGATAAGGCATATAATAATTTGTTTATGTTTTTATTTATATTCATTTTTTACCTCGAAATATTTGTCTACTATATTTCTTATAATATCATGCGAATTTGATATTATATCAACTACATCTTCTTCATTATAATTTTTATCTTGATGTGTTATATATGTAATTATGTAACAATGCCCTAATTCATGTAATAAAGTGCTTCTTTTCCTATCTGGGCATAAATCTTTATCCAAAAATATTGTTTGTATATCTGCATATGTTAATCCATAATACTTGCCATTCAAGTCTGGATTTTCATAATGTTTTTTTAGTTCTTCTTTCATCTGTTCTTGTGATAATTCTTTTATATACCATGTTTTATTATTTATCTTAAATTTCATTTAATTAAGCACCTCTCTTTTATTCTATAAGGACAAAATACTTTACCTTCTCTTAAATTAGTAATTTCTAAAAAAGAACAGTTTTTACACTGTTCTGGTAATTCGTTTTTTATTTGTTTTAATTTGTCATTGTCTTTATATTTTTGCTCTTCATCTATCATATTCAGTACTTCCTCACAACTGTCAAATTTACATACTTTACATTTTTTATTCCCATTAGGGCATATCTTATTATCTATTAAACATTGAATCATATCTATTCCTCTTCTACGCATGTTAATTTGCCATCTATTCTTCTTACTATTTTACAGTCTATGTTTTTTGTACAAGTGCTGCAGTTATGTTCTTCTTTAAATTCTTCTATTTCTTCTTTTGACATATCTTTTCCTCTTTTCTTTTATTTATAAACTCTATGCAATGATATAAAATGTCCCCACCTCAATTACTTATCTAGAATTTCATTGAGGCTGTATGTAAAATGATACCTGCAACGAAAAGCCATACATTTAAGCCTCTTTTGCTTTTTGTATTCTTAAAACATTAGCTTTATGTTTGTTGAATAAAGGATTAACAGTCCTCTCCAACTGTTTATATCACTGCATACAATTTATAAATATTAATTAGAACTCGCTAGGAAAGTTCTGCAAAAGTTTATATATTATATCTTTTTTTAGGAGTGCAAAAATATAACCAAAACATAACAATCTATATTATCAGTTACCTAACATACTGGTAATAACATAATAAAAAGAATAGACATTTAAAACATCTATTCTTAAAAAGACTAATTTGTTTGTGAGACCATTTCTTTTATCTCTGATTATATATATATCATATCTTATATGTGCCATACAAGGACAAAATAGGACAGGTTTATTTTTTTTCAAATTTATTTAATGCTATTCCATTTTTTCTACATAAATCTCTATAACTATAGTCCATTTCACTAGCAACTGTTACTAATGATTTTCCTTGTATGTAGACTTTTTCTAGAATTAACTTGTATGGTTGCTCTACTTTGTCTAACTGTTCTAATATTAATTTTTGTTTTGCGTTTTCTTTTACTACTTTTTCTAATAATTCATTCATTGTATCAATTAATTTTGATATCTTTTCAGCCATGCTATCTTCTATATCTCTGCTTCCGTTTTGGCATATCTGATAATACTGCTGTTATATTCATTATATTTGTTCTATATTCTTCTATGTATTCTAATCTTCCTTCTATCCATTTTTGATTATTCTTATAATCTTTTAAGTCTTCTCGTGTCATTAGTGTACCTCCTTAACCACAATTCCTTTATAATTTTCTTGTTCTAATTTTTTTATTAAGTTTCTTTCTTTTGATTTTAATCTACTATCTAGTACGCAATATTCATATTCCATTTCTTTTTTATATTCTTGTTTAATCTTTTCTACTTTGTTTTTACATCTTTCGCAATAATCTATTGGTTTTTTATATAGAACTACTGTATCTAATATTGGTACTTCTCTTTTACATATATCACACTGTTGTATAATCATTTGTACTCCTCCTTATTTATTTTTAAATTCTTTTTCTAACTTTTGTTTTGTAGTATAGTGTAGCTTTTCTCCAGTTATATAATATATCAGATCACATGTATTTCCATAACTGTATGTAATCCATCTATCTCCTTTAAAATACTCTCTTCCTAAATCTGATTTATCTCTTAATTTTCTAATTTCTTCATTATTCATTTTACAATGTATTTTATATTCCAAAAATCTATATGCCTTTTCTAGCACCTGTTGATACTCTTCTAACCAACTCCAATCAATTTTTTCTATGTATTTTGGTTCAGCATATCTTATTATTTTATTTCCACAAAATGGACAATATTTTATCTGTTCTTCAAAATGAAACGGTACTAAATAATCTTCTTCCATATATATTTTTTCTTTACAATGAGAGCATTCGTGATACTGATAATTTTCTCTATTATATATCGGTGTTAAAATTACATCTTCCATTTTATTTAACCTCTCTTTTAAATATTTATTTACATACTACACCTCTTTAGATTCTCTTTAGAAACTCTTTAGATGTAGTATGCTCTTTTATTTATTTAATAATTCTTTTGCTTTATTTTCAAAATATTGTTTTATACAATTATCACAAGTTTTTCCATTGTCTCCTGCATAATATTTACATTTAGTTGTTATATCTAAATACTCGCATAAGTCACTATCACTTGTTGCTATATGATTTGCCATTAAATCTATTTGTTTATCTTTTTCTTCTAGCATAGATAAAACTGTTTCTAGTTCTGATATATATACAGGTATTCCTATATTTTTTTCACTCTTACCTAACAGTATTTTTCTTTTTAATCTTTCTATTGCTTGTTCTTTTGTCATATGTTAGTCCTCCTCTGAGTTATCTAATATAAACTGTTTTACTGTTTGTCCAGTATATTTATATGCTCTATCATCTATATATAATTGTGCTGGTAATTTTCTATTCGTTACACCTATATATTTCAAATCATTCCAAAATGTTTTGTCATTACTTATACTTATTGCTTCACACCAAAATCCTTGTTTATTCCACCAATTTATTATTTGTATTGGTTCTCTTGTAGAACATATAAATATTGGTATTTCTAATTTTTGTAATAATAACATTAAGTCTAATACTTCCTTATTATATTCATCATATATGCTTCCATCTTGCCAACCTTTTGAATATTTATGTATTACACCATCAAAATCGAAACATACTGCATGTCCTTTATTTAATTTTAAATCTAAACTTTTTTCTTTTATTTCCATCCTAATTCCTCTACTTTCTTATTTATTGCTTGTAGTTCTTGTAATGTTATATAACCCATATCTCTATAGTAATTTTTAGAAATTGTTTTATCTTCTTTCCAAAAGTTTATTTCAAATAAGTCGTCATCTAAAATCTTTCTGTATTCAATAGAATATTTATCATCTGAAACTTTCTCATAACCTAAGTTTTTTAACATCTCATCAGCACTCATTTTATTTGTCCTCCTCTAATTGTTTTACTCTTTTATCTAGGTACTTTACTGCTTTAGTTAAATCGTTTATGTAATAAGTTACATCATCTATTACATCTATGTCCATTTCTTTTATACTTTCTATGTCTATTTTTTCTTTTAATGGTTCAAAGTCTGCTACCATTGTGCTTTGAATATTAAACATTTCAAAAAGATTTTTCTTGCCCGTCTCATTCCATTTTTCGTCAAATACTATCCAATATAATGTTCCATTGTAATATTCTACTTCTCCATCAAAATTATTGTTTTCAAAATCAAATCTTGTTCTATCTTCTATTTGCCCTTTAGATATCATTTGCATTATTTCTAATCCTTTATAAACCATTTTATTTCCCCCTTTTCATTTTTTTATTTAAGAATTTTCTTTGATATTCTCTTACATTGTTTTGCCTTTGTTTTTCTCTATCTTTATTTTTTATAAATCCATTATCGTTTCCGTTCATTTTATTTTCTCCATTCTAGTAGTTCTTGTAACTCTAATATTCTCTCATTAATTGCTTTTATTCTGTCTATATCTTTTGCTTTATTACATGTTTTTAACATGTTTTTATATTCTTCTATCTTGTCTTTTACTTTTTGAACTGGAATACAATGCTGCATTATAAAATCCAAATGTTTATTATCTTGTATATGTAATCTTTTAAATTCTTCATTCTCTTTTTGTAGTTTTTTTATTAGTTTTAATACTGTATCTATTGCTATCGCTTTTCCTTCTGCATATGTATTTATCTCTATTTCTTTTAATATTTCAATAGCTTTCTTTTCTTCCTCGTTCATTTATTCCTCACTTTCTTTAATTCATTAATATTGTTTTTATATGATATGTTTTGTTGTCTTAACAACTCATTCTCTTTTAATACTCTTTTATAATCTGATAAAATATGTTGCAATATTCTAGCAATCTCTACAATTTCTTTATTGTAATATCCATGCCAGCCATTTTCTTCTTTATACTCTTTATCTGTTTTTATAGATTTTATAAAATGTTCTGCATTTTTTATATCTTCTTTTATACTATTTTCCATTTATTTCTCCTCAAATATTCTATACTTTTATCTATCATTGCTAATTCGCACTTTTTTTCTTTGCTTGGTTCAAATAAATTTACACCTTTAGTTTTTACCTTTTGGATTTCTAACAATTTAATTGTATATTCTCTACACAAATCTAATATTTCTATATCTTCTTCTATGCTATTTTCTTTAATTGCCATCCAAATCATCTCCAATTCCGTATTCTCTTAATATTAAGTAACATTCTTGAGCAATTTCATTTATACTTGCTTCTTTTCTATTTTTTAATAAGGCAGCATTATGCAATTTGTTTATTATAAAACTTAAAGCTATATAATAATTTTCTATATTTTTATATCTTTCTTTATCTATCGATGTACTTCCATAAGGTTCTATTTCTCCTAATAATTTATATAATATTTCTTCAATGCTTAATCTCTTTTCTTCTATACTATTTTCTTTCACTTAAAACACCTCCTAAGGCTTGTCTCCTTTGATATTCTGCTATTCCTAACTCTATAATTTGATTAACTATTTCTTCATCCAAGAAGTCAATTCTTAAATTTTCTTTTGGATATCTCTTTGTAAAATAATCTCTTATAACTTGTTTTGTATATTCATCATCTCGTTTTACTACTTCTTTTATTACTCTTTCCGAAAAAGAAAACATTTCATTCTCTGTTTTTTCGTTCACTATATACCCCCTTAATATCTCTCTAAAAATTCTTTTAATTCTTTTCTTAATGTTTCCCAATCTTCTATTTTTTCTAGCAATTTATTTAATTCATCTTTAGTTAATTTTGTGCAATCCCAGTTAGTCTCATCAAAATCATAACAACTACAATGATATCCTTCTACTAAAACAAATTCATTATATTCTGTATCAGGCATATCTTCTAGCAACAATAACCTTTCCATCTCATAATCTTTTTCACTTGTTGTTGCAAATAATACATTATGCATTTTTATATCTGTTTTATTTTTTAAATTATATTTTTCCATATCTTATTTACTCCTTTTTATCATATTTATCCAATATCTTTTTATTTTTCATTGCTAAATCAACAACAGGTTGTAGCAATTTAGCTAATTCACAGCCTATTCTTTCAACTTCTTCTAGGTCTATTCCTTGTTTTGCCAAATCTACTGCAATTTTCATTTTCTCTTCTTCACTCATAGTTACTCCTTTACCAATTTTCTGCCACACATTGGGCAATAATTTATTTGAAAGAACTGACTTGGCTTATATCCATCATTGTCTTGTCCTTCTATTTCAACATATAACATATATCCCCAAGACTTTTTTTGATTAATAATTTCCATATGCGTTTCTTCTTCATTGTCTATATCTAATATTTTTTTATTATTTATTATTTTTCCACAGTATTCACACATATCTATTCTCCTCCTAATAACTAACTCTAATTATGTAACTGTTAAATTCTGGTTGATAATCTATACTTAGTCTTAAATCTTGCATTTTATCTATTCCATATCTTTCTATTTGCATTCCACCTCTTAAATTACCTATATGATTAGTTATTGCAAATTTAACTATGTTTTCTAATTGTTCTGTATATTGTTTATCTGCTTTTTGTCCTTCTAATTCTATATTCAACATATCATTCTTATTTCTTAATCTACTATTAGATAATTGATAATTTTGTAATTCTTCCTGTAAATTTTCTATTTTCTTATTTAACTTTTTTACTTTTCCTTTAACACTCATCTTCTCCTCCTACTTTATAGCAATTAGCCTTCATTTGTTCTTTTGTTAGTATTGTTTTGATTTGATAATCTACAAATGTTTTACAATTTCCATAATATAAATAACAATAATTTGGTCCTTTATCTATTTTATGTATTAACTTTTCATTTACAAAATCGCCAACATCTACAACTTCTGATAGTATTTTGCTATGTTTTACTACATTATCTAGTAGATACATTCCTTTTTCACATTCCACATATATTGACATATAATAATTTGGATTTATTACTTTATCAATGCTTCCCTTTTTAGTTCTTATATATTCGTTTACTTCTATCTCTTCCATTTTTATACCCATCTTACTGTTGTTTCTCCTTTCCAACCTTTTTCCCATATATACCAGCAATAGCATAATGCAGTTGCTTTATATCTATCAAATTCACCATTCATTGCACATAACTGTCTACTACTATTGACATATACATACTTTGGAGGACACTCTTCAAATAATTTTTTTCTTGCTTGTCCCTCCAAAAATTGTATTTTTAAAAACATCACTGTGTAATACCCTGTTGCTTGTATCTCTAGTGCTTTTTCTACAAATTCTTTTGCATATTTATATGGTGGATTAGTTAATATATCTGTTTCTAATTCATTATTAAAATAACTTAAAAAATCTATTTGTTTTTCCCCATAACCTCTATCTACTTTATCTGTGGAATATACATCATAACCATATTTTTTTAATACTTCACTTAAATGACCTTGACCACATGCACATTCCCATATATTTTTATGTAACTTGATATCATCTTCTTTTAATTTTTTCAAAAATATCTCTAAAGCATGTGGATCTGTTGCATAAAAATCGTTTTGTTCTCTTTCTTTATCTGAATGATTGCTTGCCCCTAACGTTACAAATGTTGTTTTCTTGTTTCCTATCCAATCTTCCATTTCTGCTCCTTTCATTTAATTTCTTCTATCTCTAAGATAACTTTACTTGATTTTCCATATTCAAAATCATCTCTAAAACCTTTTACAAAGTTTCTGTTGTCATCTTTTAATTTTCCTGCTTTTACCATCGAATCCAATATAAACTTTTTAGTAAAACAAACATTGTCTAAATCTCGCCTTTTGTTTTCTTCTACCCATATGAAATGGATTTTTATTGGATTTTCATATACTGGCAATAAGTTTATATACCATCCAATATCTTTTTCAACATTTTTCTTCATATTAGCTCCTGCATATCTATTCTTTCTACATTCGTTAATATATTGGTTTAGACTAGGAAGTCTAAATGGTATTTCTATTTTGTTCACTTTTCTTTTGCTCCTTTTCTATGTAATTTTCACATCTCCAAATTCCTTTAAAGTTTTCATTTTCAAGTCTGTTACAACCTATGCATTTTACACATTTACCGTTCTAGCTGTGGATAATTATATTTCATAATCTAGTCCTATTTTATGCCCAAGTTCTATGTTTTTCAGATATCCATTCGTTGCCATCATATTCTTCAATTTCATAATCTAAGTCATCTGGTATTTCAATTACTTTTAATTTAGAGCATATTGTGTTTGCTTTTTCTTTTAATTTTTCAACAACTTTTATTAAGTCTTCATCTGTTCGTTTTACTTTTTTTGCAGAGAAACAATATTTTTCCCATATGTATTCTGATATTTCTTCTCCGTTAATAATTTCTCCGAGGTCTTTTGTAAAACATAATGTAAATATATCTTCTTTAAATGAACTATCTATTTTTTTATAATATATTTCTCTGCCATCACATTCTGTACTATAAAAATATGATTTCTTTCCCTTTAACTTTAAATATTCTTCCGTTGCCAACTTAGATAAGCCGAAGCCACCATATTGTGCATTAATTACTATTTTCATAACTACCTCCTAATCAATTCTTGGAATATGATTCATATTTATTGCAATAAAACCGTTTTCTGTTCTCTCATATACTGCTACTGTTTTGCCTGTATATTGGCATTTCTTTTTATCTATTGCTTTTACATATCCCATCTTTTCTAATTCTGTTAATCTTGGTGCCGTATAATTTCTTTCTGCGCTTGGTATAAATCCTAAATCAAACAATTCTACTGCTAATTCTTTTGCTGTTTTAGGCTTGTCTAATCTATTTAAGATTTGTATATATCTTATTTTTGTTTTATCTTGTATATCATTAAAACTCATTTGCCTTGTTTCTGCTGTAATCATTTGTTTATCACTTCCTCTACTTAAATCTTTTATCTATACTCATTAAATCTATAAACAATTGGTCTTGCTCTTCTTGTGTTAATAGAGCATATTCACTACAATTTTTGCATTCCGATATAATTTTTATTCTTTCGTTAGCATGTCTGTTTTCGATTTCCGCTTTATATTTATTAAATAAATTAATATAAATATCTTTATCTAGTCTATTTATGTTGGACACATCTACTCCCACATCTACTGTCATATTTACTGTCGTATCTACTGTATTATTTACAGTGAATTTATTATTTACTGTAAAATTTACAGTGGATATTTTGTATCTATTAGGTTTTGACTTTGTTCCCTTTTCATATTCAAATAATTTATTTTCTATTAGCTTATCTCTACATCTTATTAATGTTTTTTCACTATT
>ERZ839767.4610-NODE-4610-length-13742-cov-18.122014_pt1 | contig 13742 bp, 9 predicted proteins | sample MGYA00519879_ERZ839767 | MGnify/ENA primary metagenome ERZ839767 (study PRJEB31850, sample SAMEA3708852) | human gut metagenome | biome: human gut; feature: human-associated habitat; material: faeces | place: China | collected 2014 ...
GGGGCCCGCGGGCCGAGGCCGCCGGGGAGGCCGCGGCCGCCTCCACCGCGCCCCCGCCGGCGCTCGTCGAGGCCGAGAACAGGCAGGTCAGGTTCCTGGCCGCCCGGATATCGGAGGCCCTCGACGAGGCCGGGGCCCTCGAGGCCGAGACGGCGGCGCTGCTCGAGGGCGACGAGACCTACGCGTGCCTGCTCGCCGTGCCCGGCATCGGCCCGAGGACCGCGGCGCAGCTCGCGGTGTCGGTCGACATCGGGAGGTTCCCGGACCACGACCACCTGGCCTCGTACTGCGGCATAGCCCCGAGGGTGAGGAGCTCCGGAACGTCGGTGAGGTCGGTCAGGGCGTCCAGGCGCGGCGACGCGAGGCTCAAGTCCCTGCTGATCTTCTCGTGCAACAGCCTGGTGAGGTCCTCGGGGCGCTACGGCGAGTACTACCGGGCCTGCAGGGCGCGGGGCATGGGGCACGGGCGGGCGCTCAAGGCCGTCGCGAGGAAGCGGCTCAGGGCGATATACGCCGTGATGCGCGACCGGGTGCCCTACCGGGAGTAGCCCCGACGGTTGACAAAACTATAGGAACACCCAATGACTAGCTGCCGGGGTGCGGGCGTGACTTTCGTCCCGTTTGATACTCCGCTGGCCTAGATGTTCGTCATGTGCGCCCGTAAACGTGGGACAATGACGCTGTTGGTATCACAGACAAAGGATGTGCCTATGAACGCCCCCGTTGCCAAGACCTGTCGGCAGCGCCGCCTATTCGCGCGATTCGCTTCCGTCTGCGCACTCGTCGCGCTTGCGTTGTTGCTGCTGCCTGCCGCCGCACACGCCGACGGCTACTCCATGAGCCAAACCTACGTCGGCGCCACGGTCGAGGCCGACGGCTCGCTGACCGTTGTCGAGGGACGCCAGTTTGATTTCGATGACGACATCAACGGCGTGTTTTGGGAGATCAATACAGGCTCTAACCAGCAGGGCGGCGCGGCGGGCGTCAATGTGCTGAGCGTCGAGGAAGACGACACCGCGTTTAACAAGGTCGACAGCGCAAACAAAGGCGACAGCGGCGTCTATACGGTTGAGCAGAGCGGTGACGGCGTAAAGATTAAGGTATTCAGCCCTCACGAGAGCGGCGACAGCGCGACCTATTACGTGAGCTATACCATGACCGGTGCGGTCATGAACTGGGCCGATACCGCCGAGCTCTATTGGAAGTTCGTGGGTGACGGCTGGTCTGCGGATTCCGACGATGTCGAGATGGAAGTGCGCTTCGCAAATGCCGCTGCCGGGACGGCGGCCGTCAAGGGCGATAACTTCCGCGCATGGGGCCACGGCCCGCTGACGGGCGACGTGTCACTCGATGAGGACGAGCCCATGGTCACCTATACCATTCCCTGCGTGCATCAGGGCGAATTCGCCGAGGCGCGCATCGCCTTCCCCAGCGACTGGGTGCCGCAGCTTGCCGCCTCGGGCGAAGAGCGCATGTCAACGATCCTGAGCGAAGAGAAAGAATGGGCTGACGAAGCTAACGCCCGCCGCGCTCATGCTCGCATGATTGCCAATGCGCTTGGCGTGCTAAGTGTTGTCGCAGCGGTGGCCTTTACCGGCATAATCGTTGTGCTCAAGCTGCGCCACCGCAAGCCCAAGCCGCTTTTCCAGGATGAATATTTCCGCGATGTGCCTTCCGCCGACCATCCCGCCGTGCTTTCGGCCCTCATGAGCTGGAACGAGGTGCCCGATCAGGCATATATCGCCACGCTCATGAAGCTCACTGACGACCGTGTGATCAAGCTGGAGCAGGCGACCGTGACCAAGGCCAAGAAGGGCCTGCTGGGGCGCGAGAAAGAGGAACAGACGCATCGCGTGACGGTAAGCGATGCGGGTTGGAGGTCGGTCAAGAAGGGCAGCGTCGACCGCGCGGTGCTCAAAGTATTCTTTGCCGGCGTTAAGCCCGATGAAAACGGCGACCGTTCGCGCACGTTCGACGAGCTGCAGCACTACGTCAAGCAGCACGCCACACCCGTTGGCGACAAGCTCGAGGACTATCAGAACACCGTCAAGGGCAAGTTGGCCGATAACGAGTATGTTGCCTCGGACGGCATTGTCGCTATGGTGTTTGGCCTGGTCCTAGGCATTCTGATTGCCTTTATTCCCGTGGGATCCATCTTCTTTACCGATGGCGCGGAGGCAAACATTATCGCCGCGTTTATCTCGGTGCCCATCGTGCTTGTAGGCATTGGCTTGAGCCTTACCTTCCGTCGCTTTACGCCGGAGGGTGCCGAGGTGGCGGCCCGTTGCAAGGCGCTCAAACACTGGCTGGAGGACTTCACGCGCCTCAAGGAGGCCGTTCCGGGCGATCTGGTGCTGTGGAACAAGCTGCTGGTAATGGGCGTGGCACTGGGCGTTTCGAAGGAAGTCCTGCGTCAGCTTGCCGAGGCCGTCCCGCCCGAGGTGCGCGAGGCCGATGGATTCTACGACAATTATCCCTGCTACTGGTGGTACTACCATCATTACGGTACCGAGTCGCCGCTCGATTCGTTTAACGATGTGTATCACGAGAGCATCAGTGCGGTGGCGTCGAGTTCCGACAGCTCGGGCGGCGGCGGAGGCGGCGGCTTCTCGGGCGGCGGAGGCGGCGGCGCCGGCGGAGGCGGCGGCGGAACGTTCTAGCGAGCGCTTGCTTTGGGGTGGATCTTTCTGGGCGGTTGCCAGGGAAGATTCACCCCATTTTTGTGCATCGAAACGGGCCAATCTTTCCGCTGAGGACCTTCGCGCTAGGGGCAGTGGACAAAAAATACCAAATATGAGTACTGTTGCTGCGATGGTCGCATATGTTTGCACATAATAATGGGCTTCTAATGAGAGTATTTCTCGTTAGGAGCCCATTTTATTGAACATTTGGGGAGCTACGTCAGCACGTGCAGCTGGTCGTCATGCCTACAAGCCTCAAAAATGCCCCAAATCGCTGCTACTAAAAAGGTAACAGTACTCATATTTGATGTTTTTTGACCACAGCCATTTGCAGGCCCTCTAGGCTACTCATTGGGGACAGACTTAAATGACCAGTCGTTGTGGATCAGTCATTGGGGACGTTCTTAAATGACTAGGCGTGGCTGCTGGGCCTAGACAGTTAGGTCGAGTTCGTAGAGGAAGCTTTCGCGCGGCATGGCGTGGCGGCGTTCCTCGCGGTTGGCGCGGTGCGTGGCCGCGCGCTTAAAGCCGTGCAGCTCGTAAAACTTCCACGAGCAGTTGGAGTCGGTGTACAGGTGCGCCCTTGTCGCCCCACGCGAGGAAAGGTACGAGACCGCGGCATCGAGCAACACCGAGCCAACGCCCAGGCCGTGGACATCTCGATCAACGGCAAGCAGCGTGACCTCGTTGTCGTGCGGCAACGGGCTGCTCTCGAGCAGGCGGTTGTTGGTTCGGATGGTTGCGCGCACAAATGAGAGGTACTCGGCGCAGACATCGGGCTCCAGCTCGCGCATCTGCGATAGCAGCGCGCGTTCGGTATCCATCCAATGTTCCTTGACGGTGGCGCCGGAGCTCTGTCCCGCACGCGCGAGCGCAATGCCACGCGCCTGACCGTCGATTACGGCAACCTGCGAAAACGTCGAGGACGAAAGGCAGTAGGCAAGGTCGCACGCGGCCTCGAGGCGGTTGTACTCATCGTTATCCGAATTGTTGTGCCAAAGCTGCTGCAGAATCAGCGCGATGGCGTCGAAGTCTTCGGTATCAAACGGTCGGTAGAGAACCCGCGAGACCATGGTGCCTCTTTCTTTTGCGGATGCATATCGAGCACAGTTCTACCACGCTATTGGCATCTAATTATGGTGCCCCTGTGTTCCATGAACTCACCGTGCCCGATGCCGTGTCCATCCCCTCCGCTCGCAAACTTTTTCTGCACAGCCGTGCGTTGCGGGGTGCATCGATGCGCTCGATGCGCTACATTAAATCAGTATTTTCAATGCCGCTGCGCGAGCGCTGCAGATCGACGTATCACCGACTCACAGAGCACGGCGGCGTACCAGACAGGAGGACTGCATGGGATCTGATGTGAAGATCGCACGCGCGTTGATCTCGGTTACCGATAAGACGGGCGTCGTCGATTTCGCACGGACGCTGGTTGACGACTTTGGCGTCGAGATCATCTCTACGGGCGGCACGGCTCGTGCCATCGAGGACGCGGGCGTTCCCGTAACCCCCATCGAGGAGTTTACGGGCTATCCCGAGATGATGGACGGCCGCGTCAAGACGCTGCATCCCAAGGTTCACGGCGCGCTGCTTGCCCGTCGCGATTCCGAGCAGCACATGCAGGAAGCCGCTCAGCACGGCATTAAGCTGATCGACCTGGTCGTCGTCAACCTGTACGAGTTCGAGAAGACCGTTGCCAACCCCGAGGTCACCTTTGCGGATGCCATCGAGCACATCGACATCGGTGGCCCCTCCATGCTGCGCTCTGCCGCCAAGAACGCCGCGAGCGTTACCGTCATCTCCGACCCGGCCGACTACGACGCCGTCCTTGCCGAGATGCGCGAGACCGGCGGTTGCACCACGCTTTCCACCCGTCGTCGCCTGCAGGTGAAGGTCTACCAGACTACCGCCGCCTACGACACGGCTATCTCCCGTTGGCTCGCCGCCCAGGCAAGCGACGTGGCGGACACCTCTGCCAAGCTCGAGATCTCGCTGGAGAAGGTCGACGACCTGCGCTACGGCGAGAACCCGCAGCAGAAGGCCACGGTCTATCGCTTTGCCGAGGGCTGCGAGAACACCGCGAGCTCTCAGTTCCCGCTTGTGGGCTCCGAGCAGATCCAGGGCAAGCCGCTCAGCTACAACAACTATCTGGACGCCGATGCCGCCTGGAACCTGGTCCGAGAGTTCGACGAGCCGGCCTGCGTGATCCTCAAGCATCAGAACCCCTGCGGCTCCGCCGTTGCCGAGGACATCACGGCTGCCTACGACCGCGCCTTCGCCTGCGATCCCAAGAGCGCCTTCGGTGGCATCATCGCCTGCAACCGCGAGGTACCCTATGAGCTGGTTGAGCATTTCGCCGACCAGAACAAGCAGTTCGTCGAGGTTATCATCGCCCCGAGCTACACTGCCGAGGCGCTCGAGCGCATGGCCAAGCGCCCCAACCTGCGCGTGCTGGCGACCGGCGGCGTGGACCACGGCGCCCAGGTGGAGCTGCGCTCCATCGACGGCGGCATGCTGGTGCAGGAGGTCGACCACGTGACCGAGGATCCCGCGACCTTTACGTTCCCCACCGACCGCAAGCCCACCGACGCCGAGATGGCCGAGCTCGAGTTTGCCTGGAAGGTCTGCAAGGGCGTCAAGTCCAACGCCATCCTGGTCTCTAAGGGCAAGGCCGGCATTGGCATGGGCCCCGGCCAGCCCAACCGCGTGGATTCCGCGTTGCTGGCCTGCGAGCGTGCCGAGGACTTCTGCGAGCGCGAGGGCGTGGAGAAGGGCGGCTTTGCTTGCGCAAGCGACGCGTTCTTCCCGTTCCGCGACAACGTCGACGTGCTTGCCGCGCACGGCGTGACCTGCATCATTCAGCCCGGCGGCTCCAAGCGCGACGACGAGAGCATCCAGGCCTGCAACGAGCATGGCATCGCAATGGTCTTCACAGGAGCCAGACATTTTAGGCACTAGGGCTTTCCCAAGCACCCGACCTTGCCCCTCAAACCGTCGCTTGCGTACATTTAGTACGCGGCGCTCCTCTTTCGGGGCAATCTCGGGCACTTGGAAAACCCTTAATGGGATGTTGTTCTATCCCATTAAGCTGATTGATTGCCGGGCCATATCTTCAAAATAATCTCTGCAAAAGACGGCCGCTCCGTTTGGAGGGCCGTCTTTTTGGTATAAGAGGACGGAATGACTAACACGAAAGGTATGACCATGCCCCAGATTGATGATGCCGAGCTGTTTGGCAATGCCGAGGATCAGCGTGCGTACGAGGACTTTTGCGCCAATCAGGAGGCGGTCGAGAAGTTTACGCTCGACAAGCCCGCGCTTGTCTGCCGTTGGCGCATGTCCAACAAAAAGGTGCCCATGCTCAACCGTCACATCCGCGCGCTGTCCGAGCGCTTGGTGCAGGGCGAGCCGCTTACCCACAACATGCTCAGCTGGGCCAAGCAGCACGTTGAGTGGTCGCTTGCCGAGGGCGATTACACCGCGCACGACGGCGTACTCATGCTGGTGATCGACACCAACGGCAACGCCGCCATGACGGTGGGGGAGTACGAGCCGCTGGCCGACACGTCGGCCAAGGCACTGCGTGCCCGTTCTGCCGAGGCCCGCTCCGAGGCCGACGAGACCGGCGTGGCGCCCGAGCTGCTTGCTGCTGTCAACGACGGCGAGCTGGCCTTTGTGGCGCCGGCGGACGAGTGCCTGTGCGGCACGGCGACGCTCATTGAGCAGCTGGCCCAGACCAAGAGCATCCCAGTCACGCGCGTGGACATTCCCGCTCAGCTCAAAGGCGCGCTGTTCCTGGTGAGCGACGAGCACGGCGTGGTTCCCGCAACCGAGACGGACGCCGCTGAGTCCGATGCCGCCACGGTCGCCTTCTTCGCCGACGGCTACGAAAAGCTCCGCGCCCGCCGCTAAATGATTTTTCTGGGACGGGGATTTAATAATCATTTGATCCCCGCGCCCGTTGCGAGCGAGGGGCGAGCCAAACGCTTTCGTTCGCGAACAGTTCTGTCACCTTGGTGCCGCGTGGGGCGCGTGCCTGCGGCTTCGCGGTCATAATGGGACAAGACAACCAAGAGGGGAGCGGAATCCATGGCGCTGATCTATAGCGTTGAGGACGACGAGCCCATTCGTCGCGAGCTTGCTGACATCCTTGCTCGTGCCGGTTTTGGGGTCGAGGCCTGCGAATCGTTCGAGCACGTCTCGCGCGATATTCTCGCTGCCGCTCCCGACCTTGTGCTGCTCGACCTCACGCTTCCCGTCAAGGACGGCCAGCATATCTGCCACGAGGTTCGCCGCGAATCCGAGGTTCCCATCATCGTGCTTACCTCGCGCACGACCGAGATCGACGAGGTCATGGCCATGACGCTCGGCGCGGACGACTTTGTTCCCAAGCCCTATAGCGCGCGCGTGCTCGTAGCGCGCATTAACGCACTGCTGCGACGCACCGCCACTGCCGGCGAGCGCAGCACGGTCGTCCACAAGGGGCTGGAACTCGACCTCGCCCGCTCCGCGGTCACCAACACGCAAACCGGCGACAGCACCGAGCTCACCAAAAACGAGCTGCGTATCCTCTCGCTGCTTCTGAGCCGCGCGGGCAAGATCGTTTCGCGCTCGGCCATCATGCAGGACCTGTGGGACTCCGATGCCTTCGTGGACGACAACACGCTCACCGTCAACATCAACCGTCTGCGTACCACGCTCGACAAGATCGGCATTAAGGGATACCTCACCACGCACCGCGGCCAAGGCTATTCGGTTTAGGACCCGGTCATGTCGTTTGGCAAGTTCTTTAAAGACGCGTTGCTGCCCGTCGTCGTGTGGACGTGCGGCGTGTTGCTGAGCTGCTTTGTGCTGACGGTCGCCGGTGCTCCTGCATCTATCGTGATCGTGGCAATCGGCGTGTCCTTTGCCTTTGGCATGCTGGGTATCGTGATCGAATATACGCGCCGTCGCCGCTTTCTGCGCCAGCTGGAGCGTGCGGCCGAGGAGCTGGAGAGTCCCGCGTGGGTGCAGGAGATGGTGCAATGCCCAACCTATGCCGAGGGCGAGCTCGAGTACGAGGTCCTGCGCCGGGTGGGCAAAGCCGCCTGCGACGAGGTTGCCGAAGGCCGGCGCCAGACCGACGACTATCGCGACTATATCGAGAGCTGGGTCCACGAGGCCAAGCTGCCCTTGGCGGCCGCTCATCTGATTCTGGAAAACTTGGACGGCAGCGAAGACGACCTGTCGCGTGTGGATGACCTGGGTCGCGAGCTGGCTCGCGTGGAACGTTATATCGACCAGGCGCTGTACTATGCGCGCTCGGAAGTCGTGGAACGCGATTACCTGATTCGCCGCTGGGATCTTAAGACCTTGGTGACGGGTGCGATTAAGGCCAACGCGCGCGAGCTCATTGCGGCGCACGTGGCTCCGGTGTGCGAGAACCTCGATTTCGAGGTCTTTACCGACGAAAAGTGGCTCGAGTTTATCCTGGGCCAGCTCATTCAGAACAGCATTAAATATGCGCGCGAGGACGGCGCAAAGATCGTGTTTTCGGGCGCGTTGCTGGACGAGGGTCTGGCGAGTGAGCGCATTGAGCTCACCGTTGCCGACAACGGCTGCGGCGTGTGCGCAGCAGATTTGCCCCGCGTGTTCGAGAAGGGCTTTACCGGCGACAACGGTCGCACCACCAAGCGCGCAACGGGCATTGGCCTCTACCTGGTGGCGCGCCTGTGCTCCAAGATGGGCATCGACGTTACCGCAGCCTCCGACCCCGGCGAAGGCTTTGTCGTAACATTCGCCTTCTCGACGAATAAGTTCCAATATTTCGAGTAGCGCACACGGCAGACGTCCACCCAAACAAAACGTGCAGCCCAAACAAAACGTGCCGCCCCAACCGGGGCGGCACGCCATCTTTTATCAGCTAACTCGTTGAAGTATGGTGACGAAGGCGCAAGGCCGGGAGGGGTTATCTAAGCCGACATCCCGCAGCCGCGAAGCGGCGAGGACGTCGGCGTGATAACCCCGCAGGCCTTGCGCCGACGGGAAGGAACCTACTTCACGACCAGGATGTCGCAGTCCGTATTGCGCAGCAGGAACGTCGAAATCGAGCCCAGTAGCGCGTACTTAATTGAGGACAGGCCGCGGGCGCCGCAGAGCACCAGATCGGGCTTGACCACGTCGAGCATCTCATCCTTGAGCGTCTCGCGAATGCGGCCGGTACGAATCATGACCTCGACCTCGGGAATGTTGGGATTGGCCTTGGCCTCCTCGAGCTGCTTGGCGATGGAGTTGTTAAAGGCCTCCTCCAAGCCGTTGACCAAGTCGACCGGATAGGAACCGGCGCTCTCGAGTGCGGTGGAGTCGATGACGTGGCCGATGATCAGCTTGGCGCCGTTGTTCGCGGCGACCTTGATGGCGCGTGCGAGCACAAAATCCTGCTGCTCAGTACCGTCGAGTGAAACAAATACCTTGGTGTAGCCCTCGTTCATGGTTTCCTCCTTGGTCTATCGCACGGGCGCGGGGCTCGTGCGTCGGGCGGGCGCGGGTGCGTTGGCCGCCGGACACTTTATCTTTTTGCAGTTATACCCAAGGATTTCGGTTTGACCGCTCGCAATTCTGTGAACGGGCGAGTTTTTTGGTAAGGGTAGGCGTGGTTGCACCGCCAACGGTTGATAATGGGACATCGCCCGCATCGTCCGCAGAACATCTACCGGCGGGTGTCTAACGAGGGGGTCCCTTTGGATATTATCGAGCTTCTAAAATCTGCCTTCATGGGCCTGGTCGAGGGCATCACCGAATGGCTGCCCGTTTCGTCGACGGGTCACATGATCTTGGTGGACGAGTTCGTCAAGATGAACGTGAGCGAGACGTTCTGGAATATGTTCCTGGTCGTGATTCAGCTCGGCGCCATTCTGGCTGTCTGCGTGCTGTTTTTCCACGAGCTCAACCCGTTCTCGCCCAGCAAGGGTAAGGAGGGCCGCCGCGACACCTGGGTGCTGTGGGGCAAGATTGTGCTCGGCTGCATTCCTGCGGCGGCGATCGGCCTGCCGCTCAACGACTGGATGGAGGAACATTTCTACAATGCTCCCGTCGTGGCGCTGGCGCTCATTGTGTACGGCGTGCTGTTTATCGTGATCGAGAACTGGCGCGCGAGCAAGCGCGAGGAAATGGCCGTTGCCGGTTCGTTTGGTTCGCGTGCTGTGGTGTCGGGTGAACGTCCTGCCGGTGCGCACTTTGCGGCGTCCGCCGCGGCTACCGCCGAGGATGAGGACGATGACGATAACCTGGACTTTGGCTCCATCACTACGCTCGAGGACCTGAGCTGGAAGACTGCGCTGGGTATCGGCTGCTTCCAGGTGCTTTCGCTGGTGCCTGGTACGTCTCGTTCCGGTTCTACCATCATCGGTGGCCTGCTTTTGGGCTGCACGCGTTCGGTGGCGTCTAAGTTCACGTTCTTCCTGGCTATTCCCGTTATGTTTGGCGCAAGTGCGCTCAAGCTGGTCAAGTACTTCATCAAGGGCGGCACGTTCGGCACCAACGAGATCGCCATCTTGGGCGTGGGCTGCGTTGTGGCCTTTGTGGTTTCGCTCATCGCCATCAAGTGGCTCATGGGCTTCGTCCGCCGTCATGACTTCAAGTGCTTCGGCGTCTACCGCATCATCCTGGGCATCGTAGTGCTCGCATACTTCTTTGTTCTGGAGCCGATGCTCGGCCTTTAACTTAGTCGACGCTGCGCGGCGGCCAGGGCGACAACTTGTCATTCAAAGAGGGCGGCATGACCAAAAGGTCTATGCCGTCCTCTTTTCATGCCAATTTGTTCGCCCTGGCCGCCGCTCGCTGCTGCTGCCATGACATCGGTGGCTCCCTGATTGGTGCATTGGGGTCAGGTTATTTTGTACCGGCTTGGTGCAGACAAACCTGACACCTTTGCACCAAATTCGCTGGGGCGGGCCTGACGGCGGCGCACGGAGTCGTGGTGTGATTTGCGTCGGTGTCCGCGCGGCTCGGTATACTGATACGGCTCAAACTATGGCGCTGCCCGCAGGCGCGCCGTCCGTCAGATGAGGAGTCGCCCATGACCCAGCCCCTGCCCTGGGAAAAGAACACTGCCGCGCCCGTGTCGCCCGCGCCGGAGCCCGTGCCGCTCGATGCGTACACCGTCCCCGCCGCGCCGGAACCCGAGCTCGTTCCGCTCGACATCTACGACGCCCCGGCTCCGGCGCCCAAGCCCGCCAAGCCGTTCGTCGATATCGATAGCCTGAACCCCGCCCAGCGCGAGGCGGTCCTGACCACCGAGGGCCCGCTGCTGGTCCTTGCCGGCGCCGGCTCGGGCAAGACCCGCGTCCTGACCTTCCGCATCGCACATATGCTTGGCGACCTGGGCGTTAAGCCCTGGCAGGTCCTGGCCATCACGTTTACCAACAAGGCCGCGGCCGAGATGCGCGAGCGTCTGGCAGCACTCATCCCCAGTGGCACCCGCGGCATGTGGGTGTGCACCTTCCACGCCATGTGCGTGCGCATGCTGCGCGAGGACGCCGACCTGCTGGGCTACACCGGTCAGTTCACCATCTATGACGACGATGACTCAAAGCGCATGGTGCGTGACATCATGCAGGCGCTCGGCATTGAGCAAAAGCAGTTCCCCATCAACATGATCCGCAGCAAGATCAGCTCGGCCAAAAACGCCATGATTGGGCCCGAGGACATGCTCAAGAGCGCCGATAGCCCCAACGACAAAAAGGCCGCGCAGGTCTACCTGGAGCTGGAGCGCCGCCTGCGCGCCGCCAACGCGATGGACTTTGACGACCTGCTCGTGCGCGCTCTCGAGCTGCTGCGCACCCGCCCCGAGGTGCTCGATAAGTACCAGGAGCGCTTCCGCTACATTAGCGTCGACGAGTATCAGGACACCAACCACGTCCAATACGAGATCGCCAACCTGTTGGCCGCCAAGTACCAAAACCTTATGGTCGTGGGCGACGACGACCAGTCCATTTATAGCTGGCGTGGCGCCGACATCACCAATATCCTGGACTTTGAGAAGGACTTTAAAAACTGCAAGACCGTCAAGCTGGAGCAGAACTACCGCTCCACGGGTCATATCCTGAGCGCCGCCAACGCCGTGGTGCGTCACAACTCGCAGCGCAAGGACAAGCGCCTGTTTACGGCCGAGGGCGATGGCGAGAAGATCCAGGCTTTCCAGGCGAGCGACGAGCGCGACGAGGGCCGCTGGATTGCCGGCGAGATCGAAAAGCTGCACTCCAAGGGCACGAGTTACGACGACATCGCCGTGTTCTACCGCACCAACGCCCAGTCGCGTATTCTCGAAGATATGTTCCTGCGTGCGGGCGTGCCCTACAAGATCGTGGGTGGCACGCGATTCTTCGATCGTGCCGAGATCCGCGATGTCATGGCCTATCTCAAGATGATCGTGAACCCGGCCGACGAGATGAGCGTCAAGCGCGTCATCAACACGCCGCGCCGCGGCATCGGCTCCACCTCGATCCAAAAGATCGAGCAGCTGGCGCGCGACAACCGCTGCTCGTTCTTCCAAGCCTGCGAGATCGCGTGCGCCGAGACGGGCATGTTTAGCGCCAAGGTCCGCAATGGCCTGTCGAGCTTTGTGTCGCTGGTGCGCGAGGGCCGCCGCACGGACGGCGAGCTCAAGGACGTTGTCGAGATGATTGTCGACAAGACGGGCCTGCTGCAGGCCTTTCGCGCCGAGGGCACCATGGAGGCCGAGAGCCGCGCCGAGAACATCCAGGAATTCCTGGGCGTCGCCGCCGAATTTGAGGAGACGCACGAGGATATCGAGGGTACGCTCGAGAGCTTGGAAGAGCTGCGCGCGGCCGGTGTTGCCGATGTGCCGGCCGGCGCTGAGCCCGAGCCCGTTGTGGTGAGCGCACCTGCGCCCGAGCCGGGACCGTCTGCCCCGGTATCCTCGTTTGAGGCGCTCGTTGGCGCGCGTGATGCCACAGGTTCCAATCCGCTCGATAGCCTAGCCGCTCCGGTACTCTCGCCGCAGGACGCCCTGGCCGCCGCCATCGCGGGCAACGCGTATGCCGCGCCGACGGAGATGCCGGCGGGTGCCGTGCATGCCGACGAGATCGAGCGCACCTACGGTCCGCTCACCTGTAAGGCGCTTCCTGCTCTCATGGAGTGGCTGGCCCTGCGCTCCGACTTGGATTCCCTGGCCGGCGAGACGCATGCCATCACCATGATGACCATCCACTCTGCCAAGGGCCTGGAGTTCCCGGCGGTGTTCGTGGCCGGCATGGAGGAGGGCATCTTCCCGCACGTGCACGACTTTGGCGGCAGCGATGACCCGGGCAAGCTCGAGGAGGAGCGTCGCCTGGCCTACGTCGCCATCACGCGTGCCCGCAAGCGCCTGTTCCTGACCTATGCGGCCACGCGTCGCACCTACGGCTCGACCTCTGCCAACCCGCGCTCGCGCTTCCTTAACGAGATTCCGTTTGAGGATATCGAGTTTAGCGGCATCGGTTCTGCCGGTTTTGAGGGCACGGGCTGGGAAAAGCGCGGCGACCGTCACGGCACCTTTGGCTCGGGCATGGGCTCGGATATGTATGGCGGCAAGGTGTTTGGTTCGCATACGCGCTCGACCGGCGGCTCCGGCTCGCGCGGCGGGTCGAGCTTTGACGACTTCTTTGGCGGCAGCAGCTATGGGACCGAGCGCCATCGTGGGGTTTCGCCTGACGCCGGCCGCGTTGCCTCGACCTTTGGCTCGGGCGCGCCGCGAGCTAAAAAGCCGTCGTCCAAGGTGTCGCCGACGGTGGAGCGCAAGGTCGATCGCGCCAGCGCGTCGCAGGACTTTGCCGCGGGCGATACCGTGAGCCACAAGACCTTTGGCACCGGTACCGTGATCTCGGTCGCCGGAGACATGATCGAGGTTCAATTCGAAAAGACCGGCCAGACCAAAAAGCTGATGAAGGGCTTTGCGCCGATCGTTAAGCTGAATGCCTAACTGCGAGGTTGACCGGGCGCGTCGGGGGCTTTGGTCGCCTGCTCGGACAGTCCTGCTCGCACGGAGAGCACATTAAGTGCTCTCCGGCTCGTGCGGAACTC